>Ga0315286_10001947_pt1 | contig 19075 bp, 16 predicted proteins | sample YL17G10_0_MG_FD_205038 | JGI IMG/M metagenome (GOLD analysis project Ga0315286, IMG submission 205038) | Sediment microbial communities from Yellowstone Lake, YNP, Wyoming, USA - YL17G10_0 | ecosystem: Environmental > Aquatic > Freshwater > Lake > Sediment | place: USA: Wyoming | collected... | reverse complement strand
CCGCCACCTGAGGAAGAAGCAAACCGCGGTTCAATCCTCTCTCGACGATGAGTCCGTGTTTGCCGGCGACGATCTCTCCGGGTAAATGGACGCGGCGCGGGGGTGAGAGAACGGAGATCTCGAGGTCGACCGCGGGAAGCTCCTTCGAATCGAGGGGGAGAAAACGCGGGTCGCTCGTCGCGGCCGCGCGGGCCATTTCCTTCACTGTGTCTTTGAGGGGTATTCGGGGTTCCACCGTTCCGATGCACCCCCTCAAACGTCCTCCGATTTTGAGGGTGACGAACGCACCGCGCGCTCCCTGGAGGTTCCGTGTCGTCAGGTCGGGAGGCGGGTCACTGGAGACGCCGACGGACGTCTCGACGCAGTGGCGGGCCAGGTCTAGCAGATAGTGCTGTTCCGCTCGCGTGAGATCGGACTCCTCCTCAGAGCCGTCTTCCTCGATTCGTTCTTTCTCGTCGCTCTCGGCCGCTCGAAGCACCGCAGCGGCGTATCCCACGACCGAGTCGCGCTCCGCCGTGACATCCCCCGAATTGGCCGCGCGGAGAATTCGGCAGTCCGAAGCGCCCGCCTTCTGACCGGCGATGAGCGAGGCGATCACGGGCCCGGCGCCGCAGGCCTCGCACTCGCTGTGACGGATCGACTCGTAGAGACGATGCGGGTCCATCTCCTCGACGAGCTCGCAGAAAAGACCGTCCATCATCTTCGCTGTGTCGTACTTGTGGAAGTGAGACAGATCGGAACTCGCGACGACCAGCGTGTCCTTGCGTGCCATGTGCGGTGCGATCGCTCTTCCGAGCGCCGAACAGAGTTCCCAGTTCTGGTCACCCATGACAATGGGTACGATGCGAAAATCCTCCAGGACGCTCTGGAGAAAGGGGAGTTGAACTTCGAGCGCGTGCTCCTGTCTGGACGATCCGGGTTGTACGTGACCGCAGTTCGAGAGTCTTATCCATTCGGGGTCGCTCGACGCGATCGTCTGCGCCGTATCTTTGTCGACCTCGATCCGGCCAAGCGGGGTTTCGTACGCGTCACCGTCAAAGATCGACGCGAACGGGAAATACTCCATGTGCGAGGGGCTCACCACCACGACGGTCCGAATGTCGAGGCTTTCGATCAACTTGTAGCCGTGGGCGGCGACCTGACCCGAGTACACGTACCCGGCGTGCGGTTCGATGAGCGCGAGGGGTCTCCCCGCGGGTGAGCGCTTCGGCACACGAGAAAGATACGATTCGATATCCCGCCGGAGGGTCTGAGGGTTTGAGGGGTAGAAGCTTCCCGCAACGGCTGGTTTCCGGACTCGTGTGGCTTTATCCGTCACGGCAACGCCACCTCGCTTGCCATGTGGAGGGTGTACGCGGAACGCGGTGTCTCACTTTGATTCTATTCGTGTTTGCGGACGGCGGCAAGGGCTAAGGCGCTCCGGGATCCCCAAAATCCTCCTCGAGTTCCGATACGGACGCCGAGTCTATTATTGCCAACACGCCGGTGGAGCGGCTCCAAACGTACCTCGAGATCCCATCGGGGGCGGGTTCGCCGACGGCGAGTTCGTCGATCGCGCGGTCGCCGGGACCGAACAGGGTCAAACGCAAAACGGGTTTTTCGAAACCGTGGCCGTTCTTCTCCGGCAGGTTTTCATCGAGAACCGCGTCGAACTTCACGTCCTCGATCCGCAAGACCAGACGGCGCACGGCTTCCTCGTCGGCGTCGCCGAATTCCGGGTTTGCGAACGTCCATTTGGCGCCGGTCCTGACGAGCGTGATCGTCAGCCGGGGGGTCTCGAGCGTCATTCTCACAACGGCATCGAGGTCGTGCCTGAGGAGCCGTCGGTCGCGCAGGTCGGTTATAGTTTTGGCGAAGACATCGAGTATCGTTGTGTCGACGAGCGCAACACGGTTGCTCCCCGACGACTCGACGTAACAGCCTGGGCCGCGCGGGTCGCTGAACGCCAGCGTGATTTCAGCGGAGTCCGGTTTGAAACGGACGGAGATCGCCCTAGCCCTCGTTCCAAAATACGCGTCGGTCGCGTCCGGTACGCCGAAGGGCATGTCGTTGGCGCGGAGTCCACGGAGCTTGCGGACAACGTTTTCGAGGGATGTCGTGTCGCCGTGGATCGTGTCGCCGCTTTGGACGGTGAACCACTCTCCCGTCTTGTCGGTGGCCCAGACCATGGATCGCGTTTTGGTTGCGATCTCGAGACGGAAAACATCGGCAACGGGGACATCGAAAATCCGTTTGTACCTGTAGTCGAAGAGCGGACGAAGGGCGTACCGCCGGACCCCTGCGGGGAGAAGAAACACTCTGCCCCCGCCGCGCGCCGTCGCGTAACAGTGGCTTTTGGTCAGGCTGAATTCGCCGATGCGGAGATCGAGAAGATCCTCGCCGTTTTTCGCCGTGAGACGCACGACGGCGGACGGGGCATCGAGTCCGAACTCCGAAAGCGGCGACTCGTCGGCGTCGAATTCTTCTTCGGCGCGCGCTCCGCACGCCGTTTCGAGAAGGGTGTTGACGGCGGCGTCATCCGCTCTGTCGACGACCGGCGACAAGAGCTTCCAGTGGTCCTCTTCGCGTTCGGCGGTGATGGTGACGTCCGGGCGTGTGATCGTCACGCGGTACACGTCGCCGGGGCTGACGTCGGCGAACCGCCCCTCGCGTGCGGCCCGTTCGACTTCACGTTCGTGCCGGGGCCGTTCGACGACAAAGTAAAACAGGGCGGCCGCTGCACAGATCGCAAGGAGAATCAGCGTCGTCTTGAATCTCATTGTGGCTTCACATCGGTTCGTTCGGCTATCCCCGCCGCCTCCTTTTCATCCAAACGGCGGTCCCGACGGTGATGACGGAGAGGGGAAGGAGAATGACGGACACGAGAAAGATCAACCGGCCTTGGCTGGCCGTCAGGAACAGACGGTCGCCGGGACCCTGTTTTGGGCGGATCGAGATGAGGTCCTCCTCTTCGGCGAGGTAGTTTATCACGTTGAGAGAAAAATCGGAGTTGCCGGAGAGCCGGAACGAGCTGTTATCGGCGAAATCGGAATCGCCGATGACGACGATTCTGCTCGTCGCACGTTCTTCCGAGCCGGGAACGCCAGCCGCGGGCCGCTTTTCCGCTGCCGCGGCGAGCGCGAGGGGACCCTGGTTGTCGTCCTCACTCTCCACCGCCTGCCCTTTGTCGATCAGTCTGAGATCCGTTTCTCCCCATGCCGATTTCCCCGTCTTGGCCAGATACTGGACCGACACGCCCTCGATTTCATCGTCTATGATCCCTACCGAACGCGCGGTGGGGAAAAACGTCGCCAGCGCGAAGCCCCTGGTAATGGGGTGGTTCTCGTAGTGCGTGACGACGGGAATCGAGTAGTCTCCGCCGGCGACGCGGCTGTACGGGTCTACGACGGCGTCATCGTTCAGTTTTATCCTGTAGCTCGCCAGGAGAGCCTCGATCCGGGGAGGATCAGTCTGCGGGTCGATGAGGAAAACGGCGTTTCCGCCCCGGGCGAGATACTCCTCGATCTTGCCGATTTCGCTTTCGATATAATCGTTCTTGGGGTCCGCGACGGCGAGGACGGCGCAGTCTTCGGGGACGAACGCCTCGTCGAAGAGCGAGAGGGTTCGCACCTGGTAGTTCTCCTTCTCGATGGCCTCCGCGGCGATCGAGTAGCCGATGGCTCGCCGGGTCTCTCTCCCCGTGTCCAAGAACGAAGTAGACGACCTTGACGGCGTTTCTCGTGACCTTTACGACGGCGTTGAGAACAGTTTCCTCGGTGAGCCGTGGGATGGTCTCCCGTCTGTCACCGGACTGGACGACCGTCGCGCCGTAGGCGGATATTTCCATATCCTTCGCTTTTTGAGGCTTCTGGTCAGGGTCGATCAACTCGTACCGGAAGCGCGCGGTTCTGTGCGCGAACTGCTCCAGCAGACCCTCGGCGCGGGCTTCGTCCGCCGTCCCCCTCGTGAAGAAAGCGTAAACGTCGATGTCGCTGTGAAGGCTGTCCAGTACGGCGACCGTCTGATCGGCCAGGCTGTATCGTTTGTTCCGCGTGAGGTCGTACGTCAGGGTGTGTCGGGCGGATAGCGTCTGAACGATGACGGCGATGGAGGCGAATGCGACGATCATGAGGAGCGTGTTGACCGTGTACCGCGACGATCGTTTCTTGAAAAAAGCGGCGATCAACCGGAGCTTGACCGCTCCGCACACAAAGAGCGCTCCCAACCCGGCGAGCAGCGTGGAGTATGCGAGCGTGCGCTGCGGAGAGTTGATCACGTAGAGACCTGCACCGACGACGGTCAGAAAGAGTCCGGCGATCACCGCGAGTAGGTAGAGCCGTTTCTCCGTCATCGTCAACTCCTCCACCGGTTCGATTCGAGCACTCTGGAGCAAAGGAACAGAAAGAAGACGGAGAAGTTCACGTAGTACACGATGTCGTTCGTATCGACGATGCCCCTGGAGAAGCTGTCGAAATGTTCCAGCATCGAAATCTCCGACAGGACTCGCGCCGTCCCCGCCGACACAAACGGTATGAGCCACCCGATGATAAGGACGAGAAGCGAAAAACCGAAAGTGAGCACACCGGCGACGATCTGGTTTTCGCTGAGCGATGAAAAGAAAAGCCCCACGGAGATGTATGCCATGCCGAGGAGCAGCAGCCCGGCGTATCCGGTTACGATGGGACCCCACTCCGGCACCGCAAAGTTGCGTAGAAGAAGCGGAAGGACGAGCGTCAGGGCCAGCGTCGTTGCGAGCACCGTGACCGTCGCCAGGTACTTGCCGAGAATCGCATCCCAGTCGGATATCGGATACGTGAAGAGGAGCTCCGCCGTACCGAGCTTCCGTTCCTCGGAGAGGAGACGCATCGTCAGCATGGGCACGATGAGGAGCAGCACGACGCTGAGATTTGCAAAAAGAGGCTGCAGGACGCTTTCGGTGAGGCTGAGCTGGCCGGCCGCAAGAGGCTTCTGCATGGCCTGGATCGAGGCGAGGTTGAAGAACGCCAGAAGGTTGTAAAAAAAGTAGCCGGCGAGGAACACGAATACCATCATCACGACATACGCAACGATCGAGTTGTAGAAGTACGCGAGTTCCCGCCGGCAGATGGCGATGGTGCGCGACATGTTACTCGAGCTCCTCTCGCGTCACGAGCCGGACGAAAATCTCCTCGAGGCTCAAGTCGATCGAGCTGAGCCCCAGAAGACCGATCCCCCGATCGGCGACGGCGCGGGAGAGCGTTTCCCGTATGTCCCGGTTGTCGTGCGATTCGACGCGCATCGTGTGAGTGTTCGCGGCCGACGACTCGAGAAGCGTGACTGACTTGACATCGGCGAGCGACCCCAGGACTTCCCGCACGGTCTCGAGGTCGCCGCGGACGGTGATGTCGATGACCATGGACCGTTGGAGCCGGTTCTTGAGGTTCTCCGGTGTGTCTGCGGTGACGAGCTTTCCGTTGTTGATGATGATCACACGCTGGCAAAGAAGGCTCGCTTCGGGCAGAATGTGGGTACTTAGGACGATGGTGCGTTCTCCCGAGAGGCTGCGTATGAGATTGCGGATTTCGATGATCTGTCTCGGATCGAGCCCGATGGTCGGTTCGTCGAGGATCAGTACGTCCGGGTCGTTGAGGAGCGCTTGGGACAACCCCACACGCTGACGATACCCTTTTGAGAGTTTTCCAATGGTCCGGTCGCGGACGTCGTACACCCCGCACTCTTCCATGACCTGGCGTATCCGCGCGGTCTGGTTCGAACGGGGCATCCGTTTGAGCCGGGCGACGAATTCCAGATAGCCGCGCACGGTGAGGTCATGGTAGAGGGGGACGTTCTCAGGAAGGTATCCGATGTGTTTCCGGACCTCGAGCGACTGGCTCAACACGTCGAATCCGGCGACGCGGGCCTCGCCGCTCGTCGGGGGAAGATAGCACGTGAGGATCCGCATCGCGGTGGTCTTGCCGGCCCCGTTCGGACCCAGGAACCCGAGGATTTCGCCCTTCTTCGCCTCGAAGGAGATGTCCTCGATGCCGACGTGGCTGCCGTAGTATTTTGTCAGGTTTCGAACCTGGATCACGTGGGTACCTCCGACCATGATCCGCCAGGGCGGTTGAATTCGAAACTCGTGCGGTGGTGCCGGAATACGGTGGGAGAGGTCGCTAGGATATCCGATGCCCGCAATGGTGTCAATTGTCAAAATCGTTGTCTTTTTTACAGCTCGGTGGTTGACGTGTTCCCACTGACTTTTGTGCTCGCACCGAAACCCGGGGGTTCACTGTCCGCGCGTCAGTGTAGAAAAAAGATTGCGCTCGCGTCGAAACCACAGTAACATTCTTCCTTCCTTTCCGTAGACCGATGGAAACGCGAGCACGCTATGCACATTCTAAGAAAAACGAGCAGCGAGTCAATCCGGAGTAAGTTCCGTCCAGCCTGGTTCCGGCCGGCGGCGCTGGCGGTCTTGCTGCTCTTTCCGACGCACGCGTTCGCCGTCGATTCCGCGTTCGTCGGCTCGCTCCTCGTTCCGGGTCTGGGACAAGCGCACCAGGGGCACTATACCCGTTCCGCGGTCTTCGCGGGGGCCGCGGTGCTTTCGGGCTTCGGGCTCCTTGTCGCCCAGGTTCATTACAACGAGGCTGTCGACAAGCTTGACGCGCAGAAGCGGATCTACGCGTCGTACGAGGAGACTTTGAGCGAAGGCGGGGTCGTTTCGATCGTCGACCTGGAGGGGACTTACAGCGAGATGGAGGCGAGCTTTAACGCCGCTGAAGACCGGCTCGTATGGCGAAACGCGTTCCTTGTCGGGTTCGTAGCGACCTACGCGGTCAACCTCATCGACGTGCTGGTCAGCAAACCCTACGATGTCGAACGTGACCCGCGTCTTTCGGTCGATGTGAGCCCGACTGGTGGGGTGAGGATCACCAAGGCGTTTCGGTTCTGATGGGGGGGTCTCCTAACGTGAAGAAATTTATCGTGACCATTGTCCTCGTCCTCATTGCGTGCGCGCGGCACGATGACATTCTGCCGCGGCTCGACGTCGCTGAACCGCCCATTCCGAGGAACTTCCTTGTCGAAACCACGGACCAGATCACGTATCACCTCTCATGGGAAATCGATGACCCGTCGATCTTGAAGGAGTACCGTGTCTATTCGAAGTTCGCTGGCTCTTCGCCCGTCCTGGAGGGAACTACGGACACCACGGTCGTCGAAGTCAACACGCAGATTCCGATCCCCGGGGTTAGTTTTTGCGTCTCCGCAGTGACCGTTGAAAATGTGGAGAGCAGCCTCACTTGCGCCTCCGCCGAATGACCCAGCCGCTTTCGCCGTCCGCTCCATTGAGGGCGTTTTCTAGTCTGTATCGCATTCAATAACAACAGATTATTGCGGTGGCTTCGCGTTGTGTCTGAGGTCGCCCCATGACACCGGGAGTGGTATGGTCTGTGCTAGATCACCAGTCATGGACCACTCTTCGGACGAGGTCAAGATTCACACCCAGGAGTACCACAGGGTCATTCTCGAGGGCATCGACAGCAACTTCGAGAGCCGGGAGAGTTTCACGATCAAGCTTGCTGCGCTGGGCCACGTCCCCGTCCCGCGGGCGAAATTCGTCGTCAGCCGGTTGCCGTTTACGGTCGAAAGCAACCTGACGGCCGATGAGGCGAACGGTGTGGCAAGGGTTCTCAAGGAGATCGGGGGGAGGGTGCGAATCGAACCGCACTTCGTCACTCCGACCAATCCCGAGAATGCCGGGCGCGACGTCACCGGGGGACGTTTACAGGAGGAGGGGGCGTTCGTGTGCCCTGCGTGCGGGTGGAAGGGGGAAAAAGGCGCTACCTACTGCTCGCTGTGTTGCCGCAAGTTCCGCGATCCGGCGTTGAGGCTGGAGACCCTCGAAGGGCGGATCCCCGAAAAAAACCCTCTCGATTTCGGGGTTGATGGGGGTGAATCCGCGTGGGTTCGGAATCTCGATGCCGCTCGACGTCACCGGCTAGCGGTCCTTATTGGCGTCATCGTGATCCTCGTGTTCATCATCATCATTGTCAAATAGCTCGAGCTGCCCGCGTGGCGTGGTGTCGGTCCCGGCACCCGGTCCCTTATCGGGCCGGAGCAGATTGCCCGAACGGGTGTACGAAGATAGGAGTTGGCAGGGTGCGCTCGACCTTCGGCCCGTGAGCATCGCCTTGAGCTCGAGCCCGTTGACGACAGCCTGGCCGCGGAAGTGGTTGTTCAGCACGACGAAGACGTTTTGCACTCGCTCGGCGGCCTCACGAATCTTGTCCCGCCAAAACGAAAGCTCGGCGGCGCCGTACAGATAATCGTAGCGGTCGTCGCGGTTCGCCTCGGCGCTGAACCACTTTTCTCTGTTGCGCCCGTGGAGACGGAAGTACGCGCGGTCCTCGGCGGGAAAGTACGTATCCGGCGTGAGCGAGTTCCCGATGACGGGTTGATCGATACCGCAAAGCGTGATTCCCGTGTCCCGGAAGAAAGACAGATTGCGAGACGATCCCCACGCTCCGTGTCTCACTTCGACCGCGGTGGGAAAGGGAGAAAACCACTCCGTCAGATCCTTCACGTACCCCGTCGCCTCGGGCGAAGGGCGGAACGACCACGGGAACTGTATCAACACCGCGCCGAGCCGGCGGCTCTCGAACAACGGCTCGATCGCCGTCTTGAACGCGGCGACTTCCCGTTCGGTAGCGGGGACGGACTGGTGTGTCATTTCTTGCGGCGCCTTCGCCGTGAAAATGAAGCCGGGTTTCTCTGCGGTGCGTTCGACCCAGCGCCGGCACGTCCCCCGGGAGGGCACACGGTAGAACGTGCTGTTGACCTCGATGAGATCGAAGTAGGATGCGAGGAACTCGAGAGGATCGAACGATCGTTCTTTTTTCGCCGGATATACGATCCCGTCCCAATCCGGATATGACCATCCAGCGGGGCCGATATGGATCTCGGGTTTCGTAGTTGACTGCATCGACGCGTCGCTCTCCTCCATCGAGGATCCGCCCTCCCGTCCTACGTGGAGTATACACCCGCGGTTCCCGGTTTGCTCGTCTTGCTCCCGCGGCTGCAAAATGCGAAGGCTCCGGACGCGGGGGACCGCAAGGACAAGGAGGCCTCCGCTCCCGGTCGCGCCGACGCCAGGGGAGAACTTCAAGACTCCGGCGGGGTTGCGCTCGGGGTTGCGCGCGCCGGCCCGGCGCGCCGACGGCGCAGGAGGTTCCCACTTGGGCCGACTTATGCTATGCTGTGGTCGGCACCATCGATGACCTTTTGGCGAAGGGAGGTCACGTCGTGTTGTGGTGTCAGGCAGGTTCCTGGTCTGATGGAGTTGGAGCGCAATCCGCGGATCGGCCGTGGATTATTTTTTTGGGGGTGCCGCCGGACAAACGGCGTCAACACCAGGGGAGGCGATTCATGAAACTCATCCGTTGTGTCTTGTTGGTCGTCGTCACGTTGGCGCTGGCCGCGTCGTGCAGCCGGCTTCCCGTATCGAATCGAAGCGACGAGCACACGACCAGTATACGTGCGGAGTATCTCGAGAATCACCCGGACGGGAAATACAACACCCACATCACGGAAGGACGCGTCGTCAAGGGGATGGGCGTCGTTGAGGTTCTGGCCTCGTGGGGGCTGCCGAATGCCCGTCGCAGCGTGCCGCAGGACAACTCTGAGTTCTGGACCTATAATGCGAAGGACGAGCAGACGCAGCAGATCGTGAGTTACGATCTCGTCTTCGAAGCGAAGGTGCTGTCCCGGTGGGTAGTCCACGCCAACTCCGAAACGGCCCTGGGAGCCAACATGCCGATTCCCGCTGGGACGCCCACGATCGAGGAGACGCTGCGGCTCGGACCCAGGACCACGGGCGACGAGTCGAGCGGTAAAAAGAAATAGCAGCGTTCTGACCGGAGGGGTGGTTTCATCCCGCGGGGCCCGCGGTTGACGGGGTTCGTCGGGTTTCGCCGCGATGAAACCACCCTTTCTCTGTGCCTTCCTCCCTTGACTTTGGAGATGCGGTTTTCTATTCTCGCTTAGGCGCTAAACTTGCATAGCTTCAGAGGTAACGATTGAAACCCAGGAGTGAGACGATGGCCGATGTGACGACGAATCTGGAGCGGCACGAGCTGGTGGATCGGGAATTCCAGCGCATCAGGGAACTGTTCGAGTCGCTGATGTCGGGAATGTCAACGGGCGAACAGAAACTCAGAGCGGGACCGCCGCTCGCCTGGGCGCCGCCGACGGACGTCTACGAGACGGAGACGGAACTCATCGTCACGATGGATATCGCCGGGATGAACATCCGCGACATCGGCGTTCTCACCGACGGAGACGTCATCACCATCCGCGGGGTGAGACAGGAAATCGCTCCCCGGTGCAAGAAACAGTTTCACAAGATGGAAATCCAGGTAGGGCCTTTCCAGAGACGCATCCACGTTCCCGTCCCGATCGATCTCCAGAGTATGTCCACGACGTATTCGAACGGTCTGCTCGAGGTCCGTCTGAAAAGGAAATTCGATCAGCCCACGAAGCGTAGCGTCGAAGTCGAATAGCTCTTCGAACCCGTAAGAAGAGCGAGAAGGAGAGAGCCGCGTGGCGCTCAAGAACCCGTCCGATTTCGAAGACCACCTCATCCGTCTGAGCCGGATCCCCAAGGAGCTGGCCATACTGCCGATCAACGATGCGGTCGTCTACCCGCTCATGAAGGTGCCGCTCCTGTTGAACGATCCCAAACTGCTCCGCCTGGCCGACGAAGCGTTGGCCGATCACAAGGTCATCGGGGCATTCACGCAGACCGATCCTGAGGAAGGCAAGCCGGGCCCCGAAGGAATATACAAGGTGGGGACGGCGATCCATATCCAGAAGATGATACGGTTCCCCAACGGAGAGATGCGGCTTCTCGGCCAGGGGGTCACACGAATCAGGATCGTGTCGATTGCCCAGAGAGAACCCTACATGCGGGCCAAGGTCGAAGTGCTCGAAGAGGTCGAAGAGCAATCCGAACTCCTCCGCGCGTATCTCAAGACGGTTGTCAATTCGTTTTCGAAAGTGATCGACGCTTCGGAGAGTCTCCCCGAAGAGCTCAAGATCATCATCGACAACCTCGACGAACCGGGGCGGATCGCCGACGTCATCGCCACTCATCTCAAGATCGATCTGCCTTTCAAACAGAAGCTCCTCGAAGAGATTAACGTGGTCGAACGCCTCAAGCTTCTTTCGAAGTACATCAACGAAGAGCTCGAGGTGTTGCGTCTCGGCCAAAAGCTTCAATCCGACGTGAAGAAAGCGATGGACCGGGACCAGCGCGAATACTATCTCCGCCAGCAGCTCCGGGCGATAAAGCGCGAACTCGGCGAAGAGGAGGACCGGACGCTCGAGATCGACGAACTCCGCGACAAAATTGCGGGGACGAAGCTCTCGAAGGAAGCGAGGGGGGTCGCGGAAAAAGAACTCGATCGTCTCCAGAAGATGTCACCGGGCGCCGCCGAGTACACCGTTTCGAAGACGTACATCGACTGGATCATCGAGACTCCGTGGGAAGTCTCGACGGAAGACAACCTCGACATCACGCTCGCCGCGAGGGTGCTCGACGAGGATCACTACGATCTCGAGGACGTCAAGGAGAGGATCCTCGAATTTCTGGCCGTCAAGAAGCTCAAGAAATCGATGAAAGGATCCATCCTCTGCTTCATCGGTCCCCCTGGGGTGGGGAAGACGTCGCTGGGGAAATCGATCGCGCGCGCGATGGGCCGCAAGTTCGTCCGCATCTCGCTCGGCGGGATGCGGGACGAGGCCGAAATCCGCGGTCACAGACGGACGTACATCGGGGCTCTTCCCGGCCGGATCATCCAGGGGATGCGGAGCGCCCAGAGCAACAACCCCGTGTTCATGCTCGACGAGATCGACAAACTGGGGAGCGATTTCCGGGGCGACCCCGCCTCTGCGCTCCTCGAAGTCCTCGATCCCGCGCAGAACAACTCCTTCGAGGATCACTACCTCAATATCCCATACGATCTTTCCAAGGTGTTGTTCATCACGACGGCGAACCTGCTCGACACGATCCCGCGCCCGCTTCTCGACCGAATGGAGGTGATGGAGCTCCCCGGATACATCACGCTAGAGAAGATCGGGATCGCTAAGCGGTACCTCCTCCCGCGCCAGATCGAAGAGAACGGGCTCTCCGCAAAAACGCTCGCGATCAGCGACGCCGGGTTGCGGCACATCATCAACTTCTACACGAGGGAAGCGGGGGTCCGTGAGCTCGAACGAAAGATCGCAACGATTTGCCGGAAAATGGCGAAGCGGTACGCTTCGGGACGGAGGCGGCCGGCGAGAGTGTCCGTGCGAAACGTGAGGAAGTTCCTGGGGATCGAAGAATACACCGGTGAAATCGCGCTCAAACGCCCGGCGGTGGGCGTGGCGACCGGGATGGCGAAGACGATGACGGGCGGTGAAATCCTTTTCATCGAAGCGTTGAAGATGAAGGGACGGGGAGGAATGAAACTCACGGGGCAGCTCGGAGACGTGATGAAAGAGAGCGCCGAAGCTGCGGTGAGTTTTGTCCGGGCGAACTACCTCCCCAAGTCGGATGAGACGGACTTTTTCGAAAAATACGACATCCACATCCATGTCCCGGCCGGCGCGGTCCCGAAAGACGGACCGAGCGCCGGCGTGGCGATCGCCGCGACGATCGCCTCGCTCCTCTTCAACAAGCCGCTTCGGAACGATTACGCCATGACCGGCGAGATCACGCTGACGGGTAAGGTTTTGCCCATCGGCGGTCTGAAAGACAAAGTCATCGCCGCCCACCGGGCGGGAATCCGGACGATCATTTTCCCGAAGGGGAACCTCCGGGAGCTCGAGGAGATACCGAAAACGATCAAGAAGGACCTGACGTTCGTGGCGATCGCCAGAGCGGATGAGGCGATCGAGAAGACGATCATATGGAAGTAGTTGGCCCTCTACTTGCATAACAGCCCTGGCTAGCCTTCGAGTGGAGAAAAGATGGGCGTGGCTTCTATCCTCCCAAAAACCGATACGATGCTGGAGCTTCTGGCGCCGATTTTCGGCCGGATTGCCCGGAACGACGCGTTCTCCCTCCCCGGGGACATCGGGAACGAGTCGCGCGTTCTTGTGATCGACTCGGGCGATCTGACGGAAGTCCTCTTCTTCGCGCCGATCCTCAGCCATCTCAAAGAGAAGTACCCGGACATACGCGTGACGTTTCTCGTGAGGGAGGGGAACAGCGAACTCGTGCGGTCGATGAGCCCCGTGAGCGAGATGATCAGCTACGAGCCGGCCCATCTGTCGCTGTCGTCGACGACGTATTTCTCTCTGCTCAAGCGGATACGTTCGCGGGGGTTTAGCGTGGTGTTTCTCCTCGGTTCCGAGTTCAGTTTTCCGCGTTCGCTTCTCGCGCTCTTCGCCAAAGCGAGGGTCCGGATCGGGTACTCCGGCGAGCACAGTTTCCCTTTTGTAAACTGCGAGATCCGCGTGAGTACTCCGTCGCTCTACGAGGGGGTCAAGTGTCGTACGTTTCTGACCGCGATGGGGCTCAGCGGGCAGGAACCCCTTCCGGCGTGGTCTCTCCCCGAGCAGGACATCCGCTGGGCGAAGCAGCTCGTTCACTTTCGCAAACCCGAGAAGGCGACCCGGCTCATCGCGGTCGACCCGGGTATGGGGAAGGGGCAGCACCGGCTGGTCGACGAGTCGCTCACGTATCTCGTCAGCCAGGTGTGCCGGAGGCTGCCGAGCAAGGTGATGGTTCTTTCGAACAACCTCGACGCCAAGCGTCTCGATCTTTTCAAATCGAGGATCCGCGGGGACCTCGTCGAGCTCGAACCCAAGAACGCAAAGGAGGAGATAGCTCTCCTCTCGTGCGCCGATCTCCTGCTTGCAGGGAACACCGACTACTTTCATTTCGCCGTGAGCATGCGGATTCCAACGATCGGACTCTTCACGCGCCACGACACGGACAACTGGCTTCCCAAGGGGACACCGTGGGTACAGATACTCCAAGGGGTTACGGGACAGCGTCTGTCGCTCGAGGAGTTCAACTCAAAAATCGATACCCTCCTCCATTTCACCGGTGTAGAATAACCTGACGAACTCGAAGCTTTCGACAGGACATTGCGATGAACTCGTATTTGCGGCTGTTGAAATACGTGCTGCCGTACTGGCGGCGGTTACTGCTGCTCTTCTTAACGGTGATCCTCTTCGCGTCTCTGAGCGGGGTGTCGCTGACCCTTATCCACCCGTTCCTCAAGATCGTGTTGTACGGCGACGAAGGGATCTCGGGGGGCCGGACGGCGGCGGAAACGCCGGCGAGCGGTACGCAGGGGATACCGCTCCCCGAAATCATCGAGAAGATAAAAACCGGTGCGCAGGGGTGGTTCGAGACGCGGATCTATGCGGGGGACGCCAGGGCGCGTCTGTTTCGTTTCTGCGTGATCTTGGTATTGCTCTTCTTCGTCAAGAACATCTTCGGATATCTTCAGACGTACCTCACCGTCTATCTCGAGCAAAGGGTCCTGTTCCGCATACGAAACGATGCGTATGGTCACCTTCAGATCCTCCCGCTCTCGTTTTACGAGAGGGAGAAGACGGGTCACATCATCTCACGGTTGACCAACGACGTTTCGATGCTCCAGGGCGCCGTGATCGGCGTGGCGGCGAGCGTCATCAGAAACGGGATCATGGCCCTGATCGGGCTCTTCGTCGTCCTCGCGGTGAGTTGGAAGCTGTCGATACTCACGTTCACCATCGTTCCCGTCAATCTCGTTCTCATCGATATGATCGGGCGGAAGCTCAAGAAACGGAGCTACCGGACGCAGGAAGGTATGGCCGAAATGACGGCGGTCCTCGACGAGAGTATATCGGGGATGAGGGTCGTCAAAGCGTTCAACATGGGGGAGTACGAGAAACGCCGGTTCGAGAAGTACAACCTCGGATACACGCTTCAGTACTTGAAGATGAAACTGTGGGGCGCCGTCGCGTCTCCAACGTCCGAGCTTCTGGGGACGTTTTCCATCGTCGTAATTCTTTTCTACGGCGGAAATCTCGTGCTCTCCGGCACGCTCACACCCGAGAACCTCATCCTCTTCGTCGGCGCGATGATCTGGGTGGTCACGCCGGTTAAGAATCTGGGCAAGCTCAACACCTCGATACAGGAGAGTCTCGCCTGCGCCGACCGCGTGTTCGCCGTCATGGATGTCGCACCGGAGCCCGGGGAGTCTGCCGCGAAGACGAGGAGGGCTCGTTTCGAGGAGAGCATCCGGTTCGAATCGTTGAACTTCGAATACATGCCGGGGCGGCCGGTGTTGAAGAACATCAGCTTTTCCGTCCAACCCGGCGAGGTCGTCGCGCTCGTCGGACCGAGCGGAGCGGGCAAGACGACGCTCGTCGATCTCATCCCGAGATTTTACGATCCCACCTCCGGCCGGATTCTCATCGATGGTGTGGACATCGGCGAGTTCGACCTGAAATCGCTCAGATCGTTGATGGGGATGGTCACACAGGAAGTCATTCTTTTCAACGACACCGTGAGGAACAATATCGCGTACGGTATGCAGGGCTGTCCTCTGGAGAAGATCATCGAAGCGGCCAGGGCGGCCAACGCTCACGACTTCATCACGACGCTCTCGAACGGGTACGACACGGTGATCGGAGAACGGGGGAGCCAGCTCTCCGGCGGGCAGCGTCAGCGAATATCGATCGCGCGGGCGGTCCTCAAGAATCCGCAGGTGCTGATATTCGACGAAGCGACGAGCGCGCTCGACACGGAGAGCGAGATCCTCGTTCAGGAGGCGATCGACCGGTTGTTGAAGGGACGGACGACGTTCGTCATCGCGCACCGGCTCTCCACGGTACAAAGCGCCGACAGGATCCTCGTTCTCGAAGACGGTGAAATCCGTGAGATCGGCACGCACTCGGAGCTCATCGATTCGAACGGTGTGTACAAGAGGCTGTACGATCTTCAATTTGGCCTCGTTTCGTGATTCACCTTGATGTCTTCCACCATCAGAATCGTTGTCGTAGCGCCGAGCTGGCTTGGCGATTCGGTGATGAGCCTCCCGCTCCTCGGTTTTTTCGCCGCGGCGGTCGGCGTTCGTGTGACGGTTGTGGGGCGAGCCGAGACGAGCAGAGTCTACCGGGGAGTCGATGGGGTCTGCGATCTCATCGTGCTCGCAGAGAGCGGACGGCTTGGGCGGATTTGGGGACAGAGGGGTCTCGTGAAGCCTCTCCACGCCGACGGCGCGGTGATCCTTCCTCCCTCCTTCTCGAGTGCGCTCGGTCTCTTTCTCGCCGGTGTGAGGGTAAGAGTGGGTGTCGGGACGGACGCGAGACGGTTTCTCCTCACCGCGTCGATGACCGCTGGGGGTCTTCGCGAGGAGCACCTCTCGGAGAACTATCTCAGACTGGGGCGGTTGCTTTTCGAACGGCTTGGTCTTCGGTGCGACCACCGGTTCACCGTTCCCAGAGTGAAGACGTTCGACAACGAACGGCGAGCGGCGACGCGCGGGCTCGAGAAGGCCCGTGCGGCGGCCGGTGATTATGTCGTCGTCGTCCCCGGGGCGACCTACGGACCCACCAAATCCTGGCCCAAGGAAAAGTACAGCGAGCTCGTTCGCCGTCTCTCGAAGGACGTCCTGGTCGTCCTCGGCGGGTCCGCGGGTGAACGAGGGTTGTGTTCCTCCGTCGGTGACGGGGTGGCGGGCGTGGTGAATCTCGCCGGTGAGACGACGCTCGGCGAGTTCATCGCGCTCCTGGCGGGCGCCCGCGCTGTCGTCGCGAACGACAGCGGCGCTCCGCACCTCGCCGCGTCGCTCGGTGTTCCGGTGGTGGTGATCTTCGGCTCCACCTCGCCGCGCTGGACGGCTCCGCTCGGCGAGGAAGTCCGGGTGATACGAGAGCCGGTCCACTGCTCTCCGTGTTTCAGGCGCGAATGCCCGACCCATCTCGAGTGTTACCAGGGGATAACGGTCGAAAGGGTTCTCGACGCGACGCGGCTCGTTCTCAAAAAGAGCATCGAAAAAAAGGGTTTGTGCTGATACCATTGTGCGGCCCATCCCGCTCCGTGTAGCGCTTCGGGGCCCGGAGGGGCAAAAGAACGGGGATTGGATGATGACACGGGAAAGGTACCTCGAGCTTCTGAATCAGTTCGCAAAAAAACGCGTGCTCGTCGTGGGCGATTTCATCCTCGACGAGTACCTCCTGGGCGACACCAAGCGGGTGTCGAGGGAGGCGCCGGTCGTCGTCATCGATTACAGAGAAAGCGTCTCCCACCCCGGGGGAGCGGCCAACGCCGTCCAGAACGTGGCCGCGCTCAACGGTCACGCCTACGCGTGCGGTGTGATCGGCGATGACGACTATGGGAGGATCTTGAGGGAAATCCTCGATGGACGGGGAGCGGACACGACGGGTTTGGTGGAGACCGCCGAGATATCGACGGCGGTGAAGTCGAGGATCCTCGCGGGCGAACTCCACGCCCAGAGACAGCAGGTCGCGCGGATCGACCGCTCGTACCGGATCACGCCGTCTTCGCCCGCGATCGAAGAAGTTGGGCGACGCGTGGCCGGCAAGATGGATAACGCCGACGTCGTTCTGATCTCGGACTACGGAATGGGAATCGTCCCCGGGGCTGTGAGCGCATCGGTCATCGCGGCATCCCGGGAACGGAACATCCCGGTGGTCGTCGACAGTCGCCGCGAACTCACGTCGTACGTCGGCGCGTCGGTGGGCACGCCCAACGAGGTCGAGCTCTTCGACGCGATGAACGTCAAGAAAACGGAGACACCGGATCTCGTTGCGATCGCAAAAAGGGCGATACGGGAGACGCATCTCGACGGCCTCGTCATCACGCGCGGGAACCGCGGGATGCTCGTCTGCGACGCCGAAGGCTCCGTCCAGCGCATCGGGATCGTGGGTACACGCGACGTCACCGATGTGACCGGGGCGGGGGACACCGTTGCGGCCGTGGTCGCGTTGTCGCTTTCCTCCGGGGCCTCGCTCGTCGAAGCGGCGGAGATGGCGACGTACGCCGCTTCGATCGTCGTGATGAAACGGGGGACGGCGACGATGACGTATGACGAGCTCGTGGCCGCCCGGAAAAACAATCCGACGCCTCGCGAAACCGATTTCGAATAACGATGACGATCGATCAAGAGCGACGGCGGTCTATGGAGAGCGATACCGGTTGATGCGTAACGATGGTACTCCATGAAAAACGAACCTTGTCCGATATTCCGCAGCGCGGTGAAACTCAAGGCGTGGATCGAGCGCATCGGCGTCGAGCGAGTTGTGCTCGCGAACGGCTGTTTCGATCCGCTCCATGTGGGGCATATCCGGTACCTCTACGGAGCGAGGTCACACGGTGATTTCCTCCTCGTCGCCCTCAACGACGACAACAGCACGCGGGCTCTGAAGGGAAACAACCGGCCGATCATGCCCGCCGCCCATCGCTCCAGACTCATTGCGGCCCTCGAGATGGTCGACGCGGTGTTGATCTTCTCCGCGCGCGACGTCAGCCGGATCCTCAGGACGATCCGCCCCGCTTGCCACGCGAAGGGAACGGATTACGCCGTTGAGACGGTTCCCGAACGCGAGGTGTCGAAATCGCTGGGGATCGAAACGGTCATCGTGGGCGATCCGAAAACGCACGCGTCGCGCGAGGTGCTGGAGCGCGTCCGGAAATCCAAGGCGGCGAGGGGGTGAGGCTGCGTTGATGTCGGACCTCGAACGTCGAGTGGCGGCCGAGCTCTCCTCCGGGGGGCGGGTTCTCGTCAGCCGGCTCGAGTACCTCGGCGATGTGATCCTCACGCTTCCCGCCGTTCGTGCGGTCAAGGACCGCTATCCGAAGGCCGAGATCGATTACCTCTCGAGGTCCGACGGGGCGAACGTCCTCGAAGGAGACCCGTTGTTCGCCCGCGTGCTCCGGGTTCCGGAGAAAGGGGAGAGCAGTCTCGCGACGTGGCGTCTCGTTTCGGAAATGAGGGCGCGAAGATACGCGGCGGCGGTGGACCTTTACTCGAACCCGCGGAGCGCGCTGCTCACGTGGCTCAGCGGGGCGAAGCTTCGTATCGGCGGCGTGCGGCGTGTGCGAAGGTATCTC
>Ga0315286_10001946_pt1 | contig 19078 bp, 17 predicted proteins | sample YL17G10_0_MG_FD_205038 | JGI IMG/M metagenome (GOLD analysis project Ga0315286, IMG submission 205038) | Sediment microbial communities from Yellowstone Lake, YNP, Wyoming, USA - YL17G10_0 | ecosystem: Environmental > Aquatic > Freshwater > Lake > Sediment | place: USA: Wyoming | collected... | reverse complement strand
TCTCCCCTAAACCGGCTCCGTTTCAGAAAAAAAGTTTTCTGGATGGTTTGGTAAAAAAGTTGCGGTTTGAAAAAAGCGTCAGCAAAGTTCTTTCAGTTTTTTCTTCAGTTCATTGATACTTACGTAATCTATGTCTTTCTTGCTGAACCCAAATTCTTCAGGCAGTTTTCCGTTTCGCAGGAAATCTTTGATAGACAGTACTTTGGGCTTTGGTCTGTCTTTCCATGGATAGTTTAGAAACACAAGCTCCGATACCGTCCCTGCCCCGAATGCCATCTGAATCACTAAATCGCAATTAGACATTATGAAATACGGGAGGTCGATCCAGGTTCCGCAGTTCATCTTTTCATCGCAAATGTTCTCTTCTAGCCATTCAAAGCCCCATTTTTTATCATCTTCCGGGATTAAGGCTATCGCTTTTTTGCCTCCAAATTCCTTATATTTTTGGATGAAGAATTTCTGAGCGCCTTCTGGGACGGCAAGTATCCCACTGCCAGATTCTGCAACTATCTTTGCGACTTCTCCTAACATCTGATTTATTTCATCTTCGCTTTTCCCCAGAATCTTCGCTATCCTATTAATGCTCGATGCTCCGATAATAGAAATAATCATGCTCCTATTTAATCCACAAAGGTATTTAAATTATGTTCAGTTATAATGTATGAGTGAATTTATGGAGCTCTCGAAAAAGAATTTCTCGGAATGGTATCAGACCGTGCTAGAAGAGGCTGAAGTGGCTGACCAGAGATACAATGTGAAAGGCTTTCTCGTCCATCGCCCTAACGCAGCCTTTGCCGAGAAGATAATGTACGACATGATGGAGGACGAGCTGGAGAAGAAAGGACATAAGCCTGCGTTCTTCCCGTCAGTGATACCTGAAGAAAACTTCGAGCTTGAAAAAGAGCATGTAGAGGGCCTGAAAGGAGAGGTGTTCTGGGTCACCCACGCCGGAGATAACAAATTGGAAAAGAAAATCGCCCTTAGGCCGACGTCGGAGACGGCGATGTACAAGATGTATTCTTTATGGATTAGGTCATGGAGAGATCTGCCGCTCAAAATTTATCAATCGTGCCAGATATGGAGGTACGATACCAAGGCGACAAAGCCTTTCTTCAGAGACCGAGAGTTCCGCTGGGTCGAGGCGCACGACGTGTTCGAGACGGAAAAAGAGGCCCATAGTCAAGTCTTCGAGGATATGGAGATAACTGAAAATGTCTATCACAAGAGATGGGCCATTCCTTTCCTATTCTTCAAACGGCCGGACTGGGACAAATTCCCTGGCGCCGTCTATACGTTCGGGGCCGATGCCCTGATGCCTGATGGTAAGGCGCTCCAGATAGCCACTACTCACATGCTGGGCCAGAATTTCGCCAAGCCGTTCCATATAACGTTTTTGGACAAGAGCGAGAAGGAGCATTTTGGCTGGCAGACGTGCTATGGGCCAGGCCTGTCTCGAACGTTCGGCGCGCTGATATCTATCCATGGCGATGATAAAGGCCTGGTCCTGCCTTTCGCTCTGGCTCCGGTCCAGATAGCCATTATCCCTATAATCGGCAAGGGCAGCAAAGAGAATGTCTTACGCAAATGCAAAGAGCTCAAGAAGGAACTGGCGATGTTCCGCGTGACTATCGACGATTCGGATGACAAGCCCGGATCTAAATTCTATTACTGGGAGCTGAGGGGAGTTCCTATCCGACTGGAGATTGGCGAGAGAGAGGTCAAGAACGACTCTGTGACTCTGGCCAGAAGGGACACGGGCAAGAAAGAGGAAGTCAAGGTCAAGGGACTAGAGCAGCACATCATATCTACAGCGGACCATATCCTGGAGAACCTGAGGAAGAAGGCTGACGAGAATCTGCAGAACAGCATCCAGAAGGCCCATTCTGTCAAGGAGATAAAGGAGAAGCTGTCCAACGGCGGGCTGATTAGAGTGGATTTCTGTTCCATAGATAAAGGGGGCTATCACTGCGCCGAGACTATCGAGAAGGAGATAGGAGCGTCTGTCCTTGGCGTTCTGCATGGAAAGAACGAAAAGCCAGCGGGCAAATGCGTGGCGTGCGGAAAACAGGCTAAAGAGGTCGTCTATATCGCCAGGTCCTATTAGAAAAGCTTTTAAGTTTCTTTTTCTTATTATTATTGCCAGGAGGGTATTCAGGGTCTTTTGAGTAGGCTGATGCGAAAAAAAGAACTAAAACGAAGGTGAAATACTTTTCTCCCTGGACCTAGACCTGGCACTTTTAAATATCTAATTTTCCTTATTCTATTATGAAGAAATTAGGCTTAATGTTGTTGCTCATTTTGTCGGTGAGCCTGGCCAAAGAAGTTCCAGAGCTGAGCATAGGCTTCAATTTTGTTCCTGACGAGATTTATCCAACACAAAGCAGTATAGGGGTTTTTGACATAGCCAATCCGCACGGAGCCAGGCCAGTCTTCAATCTTGACATAATCTTCTGGGCGCCGTGCAGGGACAAGAACTACTCTGATTGGGAGCCTGTGACCGAGTGGACTGTTAACGACCCGTCCTGGAAAGACACTAGAGTTGTTTTCTCGGGGGTCAAGGAGATCAGAGAGGGTTGGAGCACCGCAGGACCGTTACAGCAGTATGCCCAATGCCTATATTCTTTCACTTTCCAATTGCCTTCCCAAGCGGACAACTTCAGGGGACCGGCCGTAATCAGACCGGGAGAGACAATACAGCTTAACTTCACGCTCCAATCGACAGCTTCAGCAAGGCGGGGAACTTACGATATGGATATAGTGAGCCAGAACTTCATCAGGCCGGGGCAAGAGCTGGCGCAGATAATTAAAAAATGAGGCTAATTATATATACGTCAATCACCTATAACTTAACGGGATATGAATGCAGATTACGAAATGCATTATTATAATCTGACGGTAGCCCAGAGTTACTGCTGATTCTGCATTGTTTGGAGATTAGCGTTATGCCTACTGAACCGAAACTAAAAGAGAAGAACTGGGAAGCCAAGATTGAGCGGGAGCTCTTTCAGATTTGGATAAAAGAAGAGCCGTACCAATTTGATTTTAACACTCCAAAGAAAATATTGTCTATAGACACGCCACCGCCCTATCCGACCGGCGATCTGCACCCCGGGCAATACGCCACATATTCGATTTATGACATGATTGCACGGAGCGCGAGAATGAGCGGCCTTAGCGTCTATTTCCCAATGTGCTTGGACAATAACGGCATAGGCATCGAGAGAACTGTTGAAAAGAAATATAACAAGAGCGCCCACGAGTTCGCAAGGGAGGAGTTCATCAAACTCTGTCAGGAACAGATTAACCAATATGGAAACAGCATTATTGAGAGCACGAAGCTCCTGGGCATGTCGTGCGATTTCAAAAATGTTTACCGGACAGATTCAGAGGAATATAGAACTTTGACGCAAGCAACCTTCATCGACCTGTGGAAGAAAGGATTAGTCTATGAGGATTTCAGACCGTCGAACTTCTGTCCGCACTGCAAGACGACGATAGCTGAAGCTGAAGTTGAGTACGAAGAATTGTCCACAACACTCTACTCTATCAATTTCAAGGTCAAGGAGACGATGGACAATGTGACCATAGCCACCACAAGGCCAGAACTACTGTGCGCCTGCCAAGCCGTCCTGATACATCCAAACGACGAGAGGTACAAGCGCCTCCACGGCAAAGACTTAGTGATTCCGCACTATAACAGAACCGTTCCTATAATCGACCATGCCTACGCCAAGCCGGAATTTGGCACCGGCGTGGTGATGATCTGCTCGTTCGGGGATTTGGGCGATGTTGCCTTATTCCGCGAGCTGAATTTAGAGCCCATAATGGCGATAGACACTGACGCGAAAATGACTGACAAGGCCGGCAAGTACGCCGGTCTGCCTGTCGAGGAGGCCAGGGTCAAGCTTATTGAGGGCCTGAAGAAAGACGGACTTGTGGTGAAAGAAGAAAAGATAATGCACCGCACGCCTCTATGTGAGAGATGCAAATCTCCCGTAGAGTTCATCATGATCAAGGAGTATTACCTGAAACAGCTGGAATTCTTGGATGACGTCAGAAAAAGAGCTGACGAGATAAAGTTCTTTCCCCAGAAGAACAAGCAGATACTCATCAACTGGATAGATTCGATAAAGATAGACTGGCCGATATCCAGAAAGAGATATTACGCCACAGAAATCCCTATATGGACGTGCAATAAATGTGGTGAGAAATTAGTGCCCAAGGGCGGCCGCTATTACAAGCCTTGGAAAGAGCCAGCGCCTTTCGATAAATGTCCTAAGTGCGGAGGGAAGGAATTCATAGGCGAAACGAGAGTCTTCGACACATGGATGGACTCCAGCATCTCCAACCTCTACATAACTAAATACAAGAGAGACCTGCCGTTCTTCAGGAAGACGTTCCCGAACATGATAAGACCGCAGGGGCGGGAGATCGTCAGGACATGGCTATACTACACGATACTCAAGAGCCAATTGCTGTTAAAGAAGAAAGCGTGGAAATATGCCTTTATCCACGGCCTTGGCATGGATGAAGAAGGCAAAAAAATGAGCAAATCGCTTGGAAATTATGTTGACATAAGGCCGTTGTTGGATGGAGTTGGCGCCGATGCCTTCCGCTTCTGGGCTGCTTCCGAAACGGGCATCGGCGATGATTTCAGGATATCTCAAGAGAGGATAATTGGCGCCTCGAAATTCCTGACGAAGCTGTGGAACACTGCGCGGTTCATCTCAATGTTCGATGACAAGCCGGAGCCGCAGCAACTGATAGAAACAGACAGATGGATATTGTCAGAATTAGGAAAACTAATAAAAATCTGCGAATCCAGCTATAAGGAGTATAACTTCTTTGTCCCTGCCAATGCGATTAGGGATTTTGTCTGGAACGTCTTTGCCCCGCACTACCTGGAGATGGTCAAGAGCCGGGCCTATGAGGGAGGAGACAGCGCCTCTTACGCGCTGCACACCGTCTTGAAGGGCCTGTTGCAGCTGTTAGCGCCAATCTGCCCGTTCATGACCGACAAAGTCTACCGCGAATTGTATGGAAAGAGCGTCCACCACGAAGAGTTCCCCAAGGCCAGAAAGGAGTGGGAGAAGAAGCTGGCCAAAGCCACGCCGGACCTTATCGAGTTTAATTCAAGGATATGGAGGGAGAAGAAGGACAAGAGCCTGCCCCTCAACTCGGAGATAGAGGCGAAGATACCCAAGAGGCTATTGCTGTTCGAGAGAGACCTGCGGGCGATGCACAAGCTGAAGTGATGATATGGAAACCGATCTGCTTAAATTGGACCAGAAAATCAAGAAATATTGGAAAGAGAAGGACATTGCAAAAAAGACTATAAGGTCCAGGAAAGGCGAGAAGAAGTTCTTTTTCCTGGACGGCCCGCCTTATGCTAGCGGCGATATCCATATGGGAACGGCTCTTAACAAGATTATTAAAGATTATTATATCCGCTACTACAGGATGAGAGGCTTCGACGTCTGGTGCCAGCCCGGCTATGACTGTCACGGCCTGCCCATTGAGAACAAGGTCGAGAAGAAGTTAGGGCTGAAGTCAAAGCAGGATATAGAGAAATACGGTGTAGAGAAGTTCATAAAAGAGTGCCATAAGTTCGCGACAGAGTACATTGATGTCATGAGTGGCGAGTTCAACGAGTTAGGGACTTGGATGGACTGGGACAACCCCTATCTGACATTGACCAACGACTATATGGAGGGCGCCTGGTACACGTTCAAGGCCGCCCACGAGAAAGGCCTGCTCTATAAAGGCATATATCCTGTCCATGTCTGCTCCCACTGTGCGACTGCCGTTGCCTATAACGAGATAGTCTACAAGACGGTTGATGATACTTCTGTCTATGTCAAGTTCCCGGTAAAGGGGAAAGAAAAAGAATACTTGGTCATCTGGACGACTACGCCATGGACCCTGCCAGCAAACACAGGAGTTATGGTCCATCCGAAGTTTGAGTACGCCAAAGTCAAGACCGGGGATGAGGTATGGATTATCGCCAAGGAGCTGGTCAAGCCGCTGTTCGACAAGCTTGAGAAGTCGCATCAGATATTGGAGACGATGCCAGGCAAGAACCTGGAAGGGCTGGAGTACGACCATCCGATGAAAGACATCCTGCCGCTCCAGAAGGACGTGAAGAGCCGAGTCATCATGTCCGAGCAGTTCGTCACGCTGGACGCGGGCACTGGCCTCGTGCATACGGCTCCTGGTCACGGTTTAGAGGATTACAAGGCAGGCAGGGAGAACAAGCTCGAGATGCTGTCGCCGGTCAATCTAGACGGCACCTACACTGACGACGTTGGAAAAAGATTCGCGGGCAGATACGTCAAAGACTGTGATACCGAGATAATCGAAGAGTTGGACAAGCGTGGCGCGCTCATCAAGACGGAAAAGATTTCTCACGAGTATCCTTACTGCTGGAGATGCGAGACCCCACTGTTGTTCATATCAGTCCCACAATGGTTCTTCAAGGTCAGCAAGTTCAAGCACAAGCTGTTGCAGGAGAACAAGAAGGTCGAATGGACTCCGGACTGGGCTGGCAAGAGGTTTGACAACTGGCTCGGGATACTGGATGACTGGCCGATATCGAGGCAGAGATACTGGGGCATACCGCTGCCGATTTGGACATGCGATAAATGCGAAGAGATAAGGGTATTGGGCTCTTTCGACGAATTGCCCAAAAAACTAAAGGACTATCACAAGCCTTACATAGACGAGGTCGAGCTAAAGTGCAAGTGCGGCGGGACCATGGCCCGCGTGCCGGACATCATGGACGTCTGGTTCGACTCAGGCGTATGCTCCTGGGCCTCTCTAGGCTACCCGAAGGACAAAGAACTGTTCAAGAAGTGGTGGCCCGCCGATTTTATCCTGGAGGGCTCGGATCAGATACGTGGATGGTGGAACAGCCAGGCGATATGCAGCACCATAGCCTTCGATGGATTCCCGTTCAAGTCTGTCCTAGCCCATGGCTTCGTGCTGGATGCTCATAGCGAATCTAAGATGTCCAAAAGCAAAGGTGGCCTAAGTCCGCAAGAATTATTCCTCAAATACCCCCGTGACTCACTCAGATATTATTTCCTTTCAGTAGATACGAGCCTTGATATCGCATTCGATATTACCAAGGTGGAAGAAGGAATCAAATATTTCAGTCTGTTAACTAATATAATAAATTTCTTCCAGACCTACTGCGAGAAGACCAAAAATTCTGATAATCTGCAGCTGGAGGATAAATGGATACTGTCCAGACTCAACTCACTGATAAAGAGCGTCGAGGGCTATAATGAGGAGCACCGTTCCTATAAGGCGTTGGAAGAGATCCAGAATTTTATCGTCAACGACCTGAGCAAGACATACATCAAGCTAATCCGGGAGAGGACTAGGGCCGGCTATGAGGGAAAGGATAAACAAGCCGCGTTCTATTCGATGCAGACTGTTCTAGAGGTTCTGGTCAGGCTCATGGCGCCGGCCTATCCGCACGTCTGCGAGGAAATCTATCAGGACCTGTTTGCTGACAAGGACAGTGTGCACATGACCGACTGGCCAAAGGCGGAGGAAAAATCGATAGATGAGAAGCTTGAAAAGGAGATGAGGCTGGCCATGAAGGTGATAGAGACGACATCAGCGCTCAGGAACAAAATAGGGGTCAATCTGCGCCAGCCCCTGAGGGAGCTCTACATACTGGCCGAGGACAAGACGGTAGGTGAGACGGTGAACAAGCTCAAGCACATCATAGCCGGCCAGACCAACGTCAAGGAAGTGGCCTTCGGCAAGATGGGCGAGGGAGATTTCGTTGAGATTGAGGTAGACAAGATCAAGCTGTTCCTGAACAAGCGGGTGGATGAAGTCCTTGCCAAAGAGGGCCTAACGCGAGAGCTGACCAGGCGAGTCCAGCAGATGAGGAAAGACATAGGCCTGAAAGAGAAGGACAGGATAGTCTTGAACCTGGTCGCGCCGCAGGAATTTACTAATTTGTTCAACCAGGACGAGCTGAAACGAGCGACCAATACGAAAGAGCTCAAGCTGACCGACAAAAAGACTATAAAGGGGCATGAAAAAACGTGGGACATAAGCGGCCATAAGGTGGAAATAGTCATAGAGAGATAGTAAAAAAGCATTAGAAATCGCTATCTATATATAATTTATGTGCAAAAGTACGTTTATTCCAGGAAATATGCATAGAACTTCGTTTGGCCGGGAAATATGCTCGCGAGCCGCTCCCCTGCGGATTGCTGGCTGGCCGCCCTTGGAACTATCAGCTTCCAGTTCTTTTCGAGAAACCCGTCGCCAAGGTCAAACTCCTGCCTTCCCGCTATCTTCTTCCTCAGAATGCTGCGGCCGCACTGGAAAACGGCAGTATCGCCTTTCAAAAGCCTTGTCCTGACCTCTATCGTTTTCGATCCGTCTGCGATACACTCAAATATGTCCTTGTAGACGCGAAAGAGAGGCATGGATGGATTACACATTACTCTCTAATAAATGCGCAAGAAATTGAATTAATGTGCAGATATTGATTTATGTGCAAAGCCAAAGGAATAGGCTTTGCACATTAAATCGTAGTACCTAGTTCTTTTATGTGCAGCGCAGGGAATAAATGTGCATGTTTTCTTAGGCTCAAGTCGATGCCAGAGTCGTAAAACTCGTGGATCAGAACACAGATGTTGTGACATAGGACCTTAGCCAGAGCCTCATTCGTCTTGCCTACCTCTTTCTTCATCATGAGCTTGTTGCTGAACTTTCGCTTCAACATGCTGAAAGTACTCTCTACATTCGAGCGCTTGTGGTAATGTTCCATAAACTCTTCTCTATGAAGTTGGAATTGGAGATACATCTTTCTCCATGCACTGCTGCCTCTGCTCTTGCCGGTGGTGCTAGACCTATAAGGAATGAACGGAACCGCGCCAATATCGCATACTAATTGGACATTTTCCCTACTCGAATAGCCTTTATCTGCACTGATTTCCTTGATTTCGAAGTGTTTTGCTGTCTCTTTTACTAGAGTCGGAAACTGCGGGGAATCGTTACTATGTCCATCCGTCACGATTATATGAGTCACTATATTGCTCTTTGTGCCACAGATTAGGTGGATTTTGAGCCAGTCATGGTACCTCGTCTCTCCATTGAATCTGACATCAAACCAGCGCGAATAGAACGCCGAACTTAGTCCGCTTGCGTCCACAGCGAAGGTATCTTCCATATCCTTGAGAGGCAATGCTGAAAGCTGTATTAAGTTCGTGAGAAGGGGTGTTAGGCGCTCGTCTCCGAAGTACTTTAGGACTGTGTTGAAGTGCGGGTTGTGGCCGATATAGCCTTTATCACAGGCAAACTTGAGATCAGTCGAATTTCTGCGAGAGGATAGCTTTTCATAGACTTTGGCAACGCATGAGAAAACCATCTCGTCTAGGGGAGCGCTTGGCCTTCCAGCTCCTTGCTGTTCTTGCGTAGAGATATAGGAACAAAGCTCGCTGAGGATGTCTAGGAATAGCTGTTTCTCCGTTATTTGTGCTTCGTTATACGCTGGCCAGTTCTGATTATAATTCATCGTTGCACCTCTGGATTTCTGGCATTTCTCGCTTGATTATGACCATAGCAGCATAGCCTTCGTACTTCTTAGGTATTGTTACTATGGCCGAGTTTCCGCTCGGCTTTACGACCCGTTCCAACATCGCTATTAAGCGCCATTCTGAGTTCATGTTTTCACCTTTCTGAGTACCTCTCTTTTGTTAATCGTATTATCAAATCTAACTAGGAGTAGTGTCATACTCTTAGGTATATTACTATTAGGTATACCTCCACTATATATACTTATTGGTGATATACCCCTAAGTTTATATATTAAAAAAGTAGAATAATAGCATGGCTGAAATCACTTTGAAAGGTTATAGGTGTGAACGCTGCGGGCATGAATGGTTTCCTAGAGAGAGTAACGAGCCAAAAGTATGCCCTAAATGTAAGTCGCCTTACTGGAATATACCTAGAAAGAAACATATACGATAAATTTATATATATATAAGTAATAACTTATATATGAATTTCAAGATTCTGAAGGCAGTGTCTGACAAAACTCGATTCAAAATAATTAATATGCTTAAAGACGGCGAACTATGTGTTTGTTATTTTCCGCAGCGGTTAGGCATTTCCCAATCGGCGACTTCTCAACATTTTAAGATATTGCGTTCAGCTAGATTAGTGAATATGCGAAGAGAAGGCACAAAAAGATTATATCGCTTATCCGCCAAGGGGCAATCGGTCCTCAAGGATATCCTGACATGGTGATTGCTATGAAAGTTATTGTTTATACAACACCGATATGCCCCTACTGTATACTTGTAAAAAACTTCTTGAAGCAGAACAAGGTCCAGTTTAGCGAGATTGACCTGTCTACAAACAAATGTGCTGCCGAAGAAATTGTAAAAAAATGCGGCGCGTTATCTGCACCAATAATAGATGTTGACAGAAATATCGTTGTCGGGTATGATACTAAAAAATTGAAAGAATTGCTTGGGTTGTAATGCTTATGCTATCTGTCATAAAGGAATTTTTGACTCCGAAGTTTAATTTAGCATTAGTTCTTGCACTGCTCATAGTGGGAGCCGCTTTGGCATTCACCACGTCTCCCGAAAGTGTTGTCGAACCAACCGGCTTGACCATAAACTACTTTTATCTGCCCACCTGCCCGCACTGCGCTGAGCAGAAGCCAATCATCTATGAGCTGCAGTCTGAACTGACAAATGTAACATTTGTTATTCATGACGCATCAACCCCTGCCGGCTCAAGCCAGTTCTATCAACTTGCAACCTCCGCAGGAATGGACATTTCGCAGCTCGCAGTCCCAACGACTTTCGTGGGCAAGCGCCCATTGGTCGGGATACACACAAAGGAAGAGATTATCAACGCAATTTTTGACTGCCAGGTTACTTGCATGGGTCAAACGGAAGAAAAAGGTACCGTGCAAGAAATCAATACGAGCTTTACTGATTTTGATTTGCCTATTTTGGGCAGAACAAATCTGATGGCGATTTCACTGCCAACACTCGCCGTTACTCTTGGGCTCGTTGACGGCTTCAACCCCTGCGCGATGTGGGTGCTTGTTTATCTCATTGCATTATTGATGAACCTGAATGACCGAAAAAAGATATGGGTTATCGTGGGCAGCTTCGTTTTTGCATCGGGCGTCCTGTATTTCCTGTTTATGACCGCGTGGCTTAATGCGTTCCTCCTGCTAGGGTATATCCAAATCGTGACGATTGCAATCGGGCTTGTGGCCCTCGGGGGAGGTATACTAAACTTAAAGGAGTATTTTACAACCAAGGGCGCACTGACATGTAAAGTTGGCGACGAGAAATCGCATAAGAAGACAATGCATCGGATAGAGAGCATAATCGCAAAACCGCTGTCAATCAGCGTGATACTTGCCATGATCGCGCTTGCGTTTGTAGTAAACTCGGTCGAGTTCGTCTGTTCTGCAGCGATACCTGCCGTGTTCACCCAGGTGCTGGCGCAAGCAAGCCTGTCCACACTCGAGCATTACCTGTATATAGGATTATACGTATTTTTCTTTATGCTGGACGATTTGATCATATTCGGGCTTGCGGCATTTGCAGTCAGCAGCGGCATCGGCGAGAGATACGCCAAATATTGCAAGGTGCTCGGGGGAGTAATATTATTTGCCCTCGGACTTTTGCTGCTTTTTGCGCCACATCTTCTGAGGTGACATTTTAAATAGTGTTATTATTGGTGATAAAATGAAACGCAAACAAACGGATTGGTTTCCAACTATCGATTACGCAAAATGCAACGGTTGTATGGCCTGCATTAATAAGTGCACGCACGGAGTATACGCAAATCGTGGCGCAAGGCCCGTAGTGGTGAAACCGAATAACTGCATTCTCGGCTGCACCGGCTGCCAACCAGTCTGCCCGACAGGCGCAATTACTCATCCAACATCAATGAAGCGAAATATGTCCGCAAAGAACGACAGTAATTGCACATGCTGTTGTGAATGTGATGGAACACAAAATAACCATAAAGGATGATATCATGAAAATAGAGATTTTCGGCAGTGGTTGCCCAAAGTGTATCGAACTTGAAAAACGAGCAAGAGAAGCCGTTTTAAGAGTAAAACTTAAGGCGACATTCGACCATATCTATGACATAAACCAGATAGTTGAGCGTGGAATTTTTATTACTCCTGCACTGGTTGTCGATGGCAAGGTGTTGTTTGAGGGCAAAATTCCAAGCGTAGATGAGTTAGTTATTGCACTTACTAAGCGATGATGCCATGGACCTGTTAGTTATGCTTTTAGCGGGGACAGCAGCCCTATACGAGTATGCTATAGCCCATACGCTGTTTTGCTTAATCCCGGCGTTTTTTATCGCAGGAGCCATGTCGGCATACATCCCGAAGACTCTGCTGCTCCCCTATCTTGGCCCCAAATCGCCCAAGCATATTGCATATCCCATCGCTGTCGTTTCAGGTCTCCTTCTGGCAGTCTGTTCGTGCACAGTCCTGCCACTCTTTGCAGGAATAAAAAAGAATGGTGCAGGCATAGGACCAGCCATTGCATTCCTTTATACCGCGCCCGCAACAAACATCGTTGCGGTGCTATACACCGCAAGTCTTATAGGGGCAGACGTGGCTTTTGCAAGAATAGCCTTTTCAGTGCTATTCGCAATCTTAATCGGCATTATAATCTCAAGATTTTTCGGTGAGCCCGACTCGCCGTCATCAAAAGAAAATTTTGTGAAGAAAGAAAGTCATAACCTTCGCCGTTTGCTTTACCTTTTCGCCGCATTAATCGCAATACTCCTCATAGGCACGCGGATCAGCGAAGAAATTCTCAAATATGCCCTGAGCCTGTTGATGGTTGGGGCAATCGCGCTGATTTTGAAACGCTATTTCTCAAAAAACGAGTTTTTTGCCTGGATGACAGAAACATGGGGGTTCACTAAGACCATTTTTCCCTTGCTGTTGATCGGTATTTTCTTATCAGGGATAATCAGCGTGTTAATCCCGACCGATTTTGTATCAGCTTATCTAGGAAACAATTCGCTGATGGCGGTGATTCTGCCCGTTTTATTCGGCATTTTCGTGTATTTTCCGACTCTGGTGGAGGTCCCAATGGCAAAAACTTTCCTTCTGCTCGGCATGGCGAAAGGGCCCCTGCTTGCATACTTGCTGGCAGATCCGGTTATTTCCCTCCCGAGCATCCTGGTTGTGAGAAAAATTATGGGCAATGCACGAACGCTCGCATACATCTCACTTATCCTAGTTTTATGCGTTGGCGCTGGTCTGCTGTTCGGAAGCATCACCACCGGCCCCGGCACATCAGTTCCTTCCGCAAATGCAAGCAGTTTCCAGAACTTAACCAGTGCCGCGGATTCGACGGCCTTGACGTTCGTAAAGTTTCACGGCTATCAGCAGTGCAGTTCATGCATCAATCTTGGCAAATTTGCAAATTCTACGCTAAACGAGAGATATCCTGTTGAGCTGGCATCAAACCAGATACGCTACTTTGACATAAATGCTGAAGCCGAGGCGGATAATTGGCTAGTCCTGAAGGTTAAACCCGCGTACGCTTCTTTATATCTCATAGTAAACAAGAGCGGATCCGAGTCCGTCAAAGAGCTTTCTCAGGCATGGTATTACACTGGAGACGAAACGGCGTATAAGGAATACTTAACAGGAGTTATTGAAAGCTATCTGAAGTGATGTGTTTATGGATATGATGTCTCTTCTCGGGCAAGCGGTAATTTCAAGCCCACCATTGCTGGCCAGTTTCTTGCTTGGAGTGATGACTTCGGTAAGCCCGTGCCCGCTAGGTTCCAATATTGCTGCTGTTGCATTTCTATCGCGCGGCACAAAATCGCATAAGAGTATAGCAATCATTTCTTTAGTGTATTCCGCTGGCCGTAGTCTGACTTACATGCTTTTCGCAGTTATTGTGGGTTTTGCAAGTGCGGCGGCGACGCAGTTCTTTGTCCCCCTGCAATACCACTACAATCTTATTCTCTCAATAATCCTGACTATTGCCGGTCTGCTGCTTCTTGGAAAGCTTAATCCAAACTTCGAAGTTGTAAGTGCAGGAAAGCTCAAATTTTTGGCTGAAAGGGGGATGCTTGGCGCCTTCCTCCTAGGAGCGGGCTTTGCTCTGGTTTTCTGTCCTATAAGCGCAGCTCTATTCCTAGGCGGGATTGTGCCTCTAGTGGTTTCAACACAAGATTGGTTTTTCATCCCGATTGCCTACGGCATAGGGACCGCCATGCCTGTCTTAATCCTGCCCCAAATAGCCCATATAGCGAAGAAAGTCGGAAAAAGCGGTGGCATTGGAAAAATCAGCAAAAAATTAAGCATGCTGACGGGGATTATTTTCATCATTGCAGCGGTCTATTACTTCCTGCTTTGGCTGAGAGTTTTTTGAATTGTCGTTGCGCTTACCATTTGCCTTATTTTGTTGAATCTAATGGTTTCGACTGCCGCCAATATTTATTTACTAATGGTGTGCTTCTGGCGTTGTTATACTATTTGTATTATAAACCGTTATCTATAAACGATTTATGTGCAATAAGCCGAATAAATGTGCAGAAGCCTATTTATGTGCAAAGCCTCATCGAGAGATAGATTTATATAAGTGGATATCCATCAAATATAAGCTTCTGTTTCTAGGAAGTAACTTATTTTGGAGGTATATACATGAGTAACAATCAATTATCCGGACAACCGATTCTGATATTGCCGGAAGGGGCGAACAGGATCCTTGGCAGGGATGCACAGCGGACCAATATAGCCGTGGCTAAGGCCGTGGCTAACGCCGTTCGATCGACTCTAGGGCCGAGGGGCATGGACAAGATGCTGGTAGACGAATTAGGGGATATAACGATTACTAACGACGGAGCGACTATATTAGAAGAGATGAACATCGAACATCCGGCGGGAAAGATGTTGGTCGAGGTAGCTAAAACCCAGGATGACGAGACGGGCGACGGAACAACGACCGCAGTGATACTGGCCGGAGAGCTGTTGAAGAAGGCCGAAGGACTATTGGACCAGAACATCCACCCGAGCGTCATAATCAACGGCTACAAGATGGCGCAGGAAAAAGCTATCTATGAGCTGGAGAAGATATCAGACCCGATCTCTCTCAACGACGACGAGAAACTCATCAGTGTGGCGGTAATCTCAATGACCTCGAAAGGGGCTGCTGGAAGGACTAAAGAGGGACTAGCGAAGATCATAGTCAAGGCAGTCAAACAGGTCGCAGACAAGAGAGGCAACGAGGTAGTCATTGACGAGGACTACATCAAGATCGAGAAGAAAGAGGGCGGGGACATAGACGACTCCAGCCTGATAAACGGGGTAGTGGTCGACAAGGAACGTGTCCATCCTTCAATGCCGACCGTCGTCAAGAAAGCCAAAATAGCCTTGCTCGACGCTGCTCTCGAGATCAAGGAGACGGAGACAGACGCCGAGATAAGGATCACCTCACCAGACCAATTGCAGGCTTTCCTGAACCAAGAGGAGAAGATGCTCAAGGACATGGTCGACAAAGTTGTCAAATCCGGAGCAAACGTCGTGTTCTGCCAGAAGGGGATAGACGACATGGCTCAGCACTTCCTAGCCAAAGCCGGGCTCTATGCAGCAAGAAGGGCCAAGAAGTCGGACATGGAAAAACTAGCGCGAGCGACAGGAGCCAGCATAGTGACCAACCTTTCCGATTTGAGCGAGAAAGACCTGGGCTACGCAGGAACAGTCGAAGAGCGCAAGGTAGCGGGAGAGGCAATGACCTTCGTAGAGGACTGCAAGGACGCGAAAGCCGTTACTATCCTGATACGCGGAGGCACAAAGCACGTCGTGGACGAGGCGGAAAGGGCTGTCGTTGACGGGATAGGGGCAGTGTCTTGCGCTATCGAGATGGGGAAGATAGTCTTTGGCGGAGGCGCCATAGAGGCCAGCCTAGCAGTCAAGATGCGCGACTATGCCAAGCAGATAGGCGGACGAGAGCAGTTAGCTATCGAGGCTTTTGCTGATGCGCTGGAGATAATCCCGAGAACGCTAGCAGAGAGCGCTGGAATGGACCCGATAGACACCTTAGTCAAGCTGAGATCGATGCACGCCAAAGGCAGCAGGACCTTCGGGATAAACGTCTTAGGCTCCAAAGTCGATAATATGAAGACTCTGGATGTCATCGAGCCGACCAAGGTCAAGCGCCAAGCGATAGCATCCGCGTCAGAGGCTGCCGAGATGATTCTGAAGATAGACGATATCATAGCAGCGAGCAAGCCTAGGGGAGCAGGCATGCCGCCGGGCGGAATGGGCGGAGAGATGCCAGATATGGATTAAAACCATTTAATTTTTTAACCCCCCTTCCCTAATTTTTGTATGAGGATAGGCATTGTGGAATCAGGGGGGGACCTCAGCAAGATTTTTCAGGAGAAAGTCGCCAGGAAATTGGAGACAGCAACGTTCGAGACCAAGAAGGCGCTGGACTTGTTCGACGTCCTGGCCTATGTTCGGCGGATGATAAACTCAGACCAGCTAGTCATAATAACGATGCTCAACTCGGAAGAACTGGAGTTGAACAAGGTCTTCTTCCAGGGGCTGGCCATGCTCGAAGGGGAAACTGGAAAGAACATATTCAAATGCTTCTACAACGAGGACGAGAATGGCGAGGCCAAAGTCAGTGACCTGGCAGACACTTTCGTCGAATATCTGTTCTCCCCGTCAAAGCCTTCGCCTAAAAAGTCGGAGGAAGATGAATATGGCTCTCCTTCACTTCCATTCTAATAGCTTCTTCTGGCCCTTCCTTTCCAAGACTTTTTTGAACGTCTCCCATGATTTCCTGACAAAATCAGGCGTTTCACCCTCGAGTTTTTCAAGGAAGTCTATAGTCACCGGGTCGTGGGAATATCCTGTCCTCAGCTTGATTCCGTGCTTACGCTCTATATTGGCTATCTCCCTATCCCTCTCGACCTTGGCTATTATAGACGCGGCTGCCACCTCGACATAGTTTACGTCAGCCTTGTGTTCGGCGATAGTCTTTATGTCCAGCGCGATGTACTTCTTTATCCTATTGATGAACTTGTCCCCGTCCGGGTCTGGCAGGTCTATTATTATCTTGTCCGGCTTGTTGTCAAAAGACTCTATCAGCTCGGCCATCTTCAGCGCCTCCAGCTCGTTTAGAGACATGTGCTTTCTCTTCTCGTCTATCTCCGGCGCCTCGATCTTGATGAAGTGCACCTCTACGGCCAGTTTTCTTATCTTCGGCTCGAGCTTTTCCCGCTTCTCCGGCGTCAGCAGTTTAGAGTCTCTAGCGCCCATTTTCCTGAGCGCCGGGCCGTTGCTGTCGTCTAGCAATACCCCGGCTATAACCATTGGACCGATTACTGGCCCTCTTCCCGCCTCATCTATGCCCAAAACCAGCATATGGATATAAATGAGGCCAAAATATAAAATAACGTATGGAAATCAAGCTGAAAGAGATAACCGAAGGAAGCACCAGATTGCTTGTCCCAGATCTGTCTATATATAAGTCTCCGGAGAAAGCGCCCATCTTCTATAACCCAGTAATGAAGGCGGACCGAGACATTTCTCTGGCTGTGCTCAAAAGCTGCCTGAAAAAAAAGTCGAAGGTAGCCGACATACTATCCGGTCTGGGGGCGAGAGCAGTCAGGTACGCTAACGAGGGCAAGTTCGACGTATATGCAAACGATATACAGCCGTCTGCCGTCAAGCTCATCAAACGAAATGCTAGGTTGAACAAAGTCAAGGTCCATACATCAGTCAAGGACGCTAACCTGTTCCTGTTGGAGAGCAGATACGACAAGTTCGACTGCATCGACATAGACCCGTTCGGCTCGCCGGGTATCTTCCTGAATTCGGCGATGAGGGCGATATCCCCTAAAGGCGGCCTGTTGTGCGTCACCGCTACTGATATCGGAGTCTTGTCCGGCAACTATCCTACAGCCTGTTTCAGGAAATATTTCATAAAGGCGGACAGGACGTCGTTCGAGCACGAGCTGGGGATAAGGAACCTGATTACCATAGTCTTTCGTGAGGCTTCAAAATACAACTTCTCGCTGGAGCCGCTGCTGTCTTATGGCAACATGCACTATTACAGAACGTTCCTCAGGGTCATCGGCGGCAGAAAGAGAGTCAACAGAGACATAAAGAGCATCGGCTATATCATCTATTGCAAGAAGTGCGAATACAGGCAGACTTATCATCTCTTCGATTCACTCCCGGAGAAATGCCATTGCGGACAGACGCTAGAGGCAATGGGCCCGACATGGACTGCGAACATCAGCGACAAGAGCTTTCTGGAAAAGATAAGGTACGAGAACAGCATATTGGACGCCTGTTATGTCGAGGCGGATATGCCCTATCTGTATTACGATACCCATGCGCTGGCAAAAGTGGGCAAGAAGAAAGATGTCCCTAACCTGGAAAAGATTATTGAAAAACTGACTGACGCTGGTTATAAGGCGGTGAAGACCCAGTTTTCGCCGCATGGTTTTAAAACCAACGCTTCCTTTAAAGATATAGTTAAGACCATAAGGTTTTGATATGAAAAGAGCGCGTTCAGTAAAAATAGCGTTTAAGCAACAAAACAGAAGAGCACGCCTGATAAACTCTCAGATAGTTAGAGAGACTAGGTTCAGCTTTCCAGACAACTTGCTTAGGACTGGCCGGGATGATTGGTCTATTAGGGGCAGGGCACGGTATCTCGCTGCGGATCACGAAGGCACCAAGGTTGACAGGAAAAACAAACTAATTGAGGAAGGCTTCTTAAAAAAGGGTCAGAAAGTCCAAATCGGGTTGGAAGGGTTCGGAGTCAAAAATCTCAGCGACAGACGTTCAAGCATGCACGACATCAAGATTAAGAAAAACTGGAAAAATGCAGATATGGAAGCGGTCAACCCTGATAAGGAACTCAAGAGGATTAGCCCAACAATCATAAACCTTTTTAAAAACGAGCACATGAGGCAAAACCCGAATGTGCTGAACCGCGCCAAGACCGAGTACATTTTTCTCAAGAATCGCCTGCGAGCTTCAGGGAAGAGGGCGGACCTAAAAAGA
>Ga0315286_10001945_pt1 | contig 19089 bp, 13 predicted proteins | sample YL17G10_0_MG_FD_205038 | JGI IMG/M metagenome (GOLD analysis project Ga0315286, IMG submission 205038) | Sediment microbial communities from Yellowstone Lake, YNP, Wyoming, USA - YL17G10_0 | ecosystem: Environmental > Aquatic > Freshwater > Lake > Sediment | place: USA: Wyoming | collected... | reverse complement strand
ATCGAAACTTGCGTCAGCCACTGGTACCTCCTTTTGTAGCACTCAGGTTTCAGCAGTCAGCCATCAGCCTTTTGGGCGCAAGGCCTTGCGCCACCACATTTTGAAATTTCGCTTTGAGCTTGCCGTTTCAACCCCCTGTGTCCCCCACTCTTGGGGGATTCTAAGAGTTGGGGGATACCCCCAAACCCCCAGCAGAAGGGCTTTGCCCCTCTGCACTCCCCAGATTCCTAGCGACGGAATTTTGCTATCTCTTTGTCTATTTCCTCCAGCCCCAATCGTTTGAGGGTTGCTTTGGTTGGGATGCCGTTCTTGTCCCAGCCTCTTGCTTCGTAGTACTCGTTTATAATTACATCGGGCTTTCTTATGACCTCGCCGTCCCTTAAACCGCCCTGCAAGGGCTCGGTGTACATTCGCTTGGGCAGAGTATCGTCCTTGCGTGAGAACCCCTCCTTAATATTGAAGCAGCGCTCCAGGTTATATACCTTCTCTCCCACGTGCTCCAGATAGTCTGCGCTCCCGAACTTAGTCTCGCCCAGAGCAGCTACCAACATATTTGCGATGAGTTCCAATCCAAAGAGCTCCAGGTTATTTGCAGGGAACAGGCAGGCATTCACCAATTCTACGGCGGCTACGTAGTCCTGATTATATTTCACGACATCGCCCTTGCCATCGTCAGCAGCGGCATCAAGCAGGCGGGGTCTCGGGTTACCCAGCTCTTGCCCAGAATATCCATAGCAGTGATTGGCACCCGAATTGTTCAGGGCATAATGCATGCCCAGTGCCTTCAGTGAACGTGGCTCATAACCCGGCATTTCCAAGCCTTTGACATGCATGGCATAATCGGCAGATCCTTTACCTATGCGCTCTGCTGCCCTTTTAACTCCCTCGGCGAGGATGTCGCCAATGCCATCGCGATTGGCGATTTTCTCAATGAGCTTGAGCATGGGCTCGGGGTCGCCGTATTTGAGCACCAGCCCGCCTGTGTCCTTGGTGGTGATTATGCCCTTCTCAAAGAGTTCATAGGCAAAGCCGATGCTGTTGCCGGTGCTGATGGTATCGAGCCCCAGCTCGCAACACATGTGGTCTGCCATCACCGTCGCCCCGAGGTCGGCGCATCCTGTGGGACCCGTGAAAGCCCAGATAGTCTCATAATGGGGGCCCTCGCTGTTAACCCCTGCGTAAGGTCCGTCCGCTACCGTTCGAACCTTGCCGCACTTGAGCATGCAAGCGTAGCAACCGACGTGCTTTTGCGTGATAGCGGCATACTGCAAGAAAGTAATCTTCTCCCACCCTTCCAGTTCACCCGAACGAAAGTTACGCACTGGAAAAGTTCCGATAGAAAAACCGGGATAGTCGACGCCCATAGGGGTACCATAATCGCGGAACGGCTCGAAGCCCAGCCCCTCTTTGAAGCCTTTCACCTGCTGTTCCAACAGCTTGCGGAACTCTGTTGGATTAGCCAGTTCTTCCTTCCGGCTAGCTTCTATCACCACGGCTTTCAGGTTCTTGGAAGCCATGACTGTGCCCACGCCGCCGCGCCCGGCGGTGCGCCGACCGCTGAAGATGCCTGCATAGCGCACCATCTTCTCCGCGGCAGGACCCACGCAAATCGTGCGAGCCTTAGCACCATGTTGTTTCTTAAGATATTCCTGGGTCTGGCTGGTGGTCTTCCCCCAGATAGCGCTGGCCTCGCGTATCTCGGACTTCCCATCTGCGATATGCAAATATACGGGTTTTGCCGCTTTACCTTCGAAGATTACGAGTTCGAGGCCCGCCCATTTAAGCCACGCTCCGAAATCGCCCCCGCCGTAGCTGCGGGTGATGGTGCCTGTGAGTGGGCTCCTGGTTACCACAACCCATTTGGAGAGCGACTGCGCGCTGGTGCCTGCCAGGGGTCCTGTACCTATGAGCAGTTTGTTTTGCTTGCCCAGAGGGTCGGTGCCCGGCGCAACCTCATCATAGAAGTACTTGCTGCCGAAGCCCCGTCCCCCCACATAGTCTAAAGCTATCTTCTGGGGGATATCCTCATCTTTTATCGTACTGTTGGAAAGGTTCACACGCAGTAACTTGCGCATGGTTCCTCCTCTTGGGGCAGACACATTGGTCTGCCCCCACATTTTGAATTCTTACCCCAGGTAATCCAGAATACTCTCGCAAATAGGAAATGCTATCTGGAAACACTTGTCGGACATCTGGGTGCTCACAGAGCGAATCGAGTCTCCTGCAAGGTAAAGCCCTTTGAGGTTGGGCGGTTGAAAATCGATTTCCACAGGTACTACGGCATAGGCGTACCTGGTGAAGTTGAGCTGCAGGTTCATTCCCTCGTACTCGATGGCTTTGTTGAAGCCGGGGAATGCCTTCTCCACACCTTCCTTCCACCTTCTATGCGCCTCTTTGACCTTCTCCATGGGAGCGGTGAGACCGAAATTGGTCGCTTCCAAGGAACCAGGGACCATGGAGCACACAAGCTGTTTTCCCGGCGGCACCTTGGCATCTGTGTAGGAGCCCAAGGTGCAATCGCCCACGTAAGTGGGGAGGCCATAGTCGGCGTCGAAGATATGAATCCAGCCGTACCCTTTCTCGGGCAAGACCTTTTCGCGAAGCAGGAAGAGCCCGGACAGGTCATGGCCAGCAAGCTCGCCGCACTTTCTGATGGCTTCAGCCCAGTCCTTCCTGAGGAACTCCTTCCTGATAACGTTTCTGGCCACTGCTTCGAAGATGGGTATCGCACATATAACAACATTGGAACTGTATTCCTCGAGCATATTGCAGTTATTATCATCCTGTGCCACCACGCCAGTTGCTCTTCTGTTCTCTATGTTTATGCTTCTGACCCTTCTGCTGGTGATGACTTTGCCCCCGTGGTCTTTGTAATATTCGGCGAGGGGGGCGATTATGGCATCCTCGAGCGGTCCGGGTTTAGGGTACCAGATATGTATCGAGCCCATGCGATTGAAGGTGCCCAGGGAGTTAGCGACCATGCCGAAGTTCACATCCTTAATTGGAGCGCCGATGATAGGTCCCATTCCGCTAAGAATAGCATGTACTATGGGGTCTGCGATATTCTTGTCTATCCAGTCAGCGAAGGACACGTTCACTACCTTACGGCATTCTTCAAGAGACATATCTTCCGCAATATCGGCGACTCTTTTAATCTCCTTCTTTGACTCCTCGCTCATAGATACACCGGTAGCGAAGGCGAAGAACTCGAAGAAGTTCTCCGCGCCCAGCTTGGGGTCCATGGCGAAATATTGGATTTTACCTGGTTTCTCTTTGGTGACCAAACTCATGGTCCAGGGCACCGCCTTATTTTTGAGAGGCAGCCCGAGATGATTGAATAGTTTGTAGCAGAAGGTTTTCTCCGCAGAGCCAAATTGGGATGCGAAGAGATGCGTTGCGCTATCAACACGGCAACCGTGGAAGTTTACGGAGCGGAATCTTCCGCCGAGGGCGGGGGCTCGCTCTATGATAGCGGACTTAACGCCTTCTTTAGCCAACAAACACCCGATAGCTAGACCGCCAGGTCCGCCGCCCACGATGATGACATCGAAGTCTTTTTTGCCGGCTGTGCTTTTCTTCCCCATGGCTGTACCTCCCCAACAAGTTATTCATGTATAAAAACAAGAGGTTGTTTCCTAGTCATTCCTCAAACTCCCTTTATCCCCCGATCTTGGGGGACACCCCCAAAGCCCCCGTCAAAGGGGCTTCGTCCCTCTGAACTCCCCTGTTGGCAGACGACCTCAAAACAAGCTGTGATATAGGTCATTACACAGATTTTTGCCGAAGTGGGGTAGGTGTAGCCCTTCGCCTTGCCTCCCCTGTGCCACTCGATCACACGGCTCCGCTTCTCTTACGGTGGCGGAGCAAAAAACGGGACAGAATCCCTCTAACGCCTTGTGGGTGAAAATTCTCTGAGTGGGCTTGCCGCCAACTAGTGAGGGTAGATTACTATATCGTTACGTCTTTTGCAATTAACTTTCGATTAGTTTTTTTGTCCGGGCTGGTGGGGCGCGAGAGGGATTGGCGCTTCGTGAGGGGATTCACATTTCTCTCGAATCCTGCAGGAGCCCTGACTATGTCGATGACTTTCTTTGAATTCAATTCAGCCAGCCTGTAATATCTTCCGCCACCAGCCTCCGCGATTTCTTTGTTGTATCCCAGCTTGAGGAAGTCATCTTCGGTGTCTATGACTACCAGGTTTATATCCAGTTGTCTCACCTCTTTTGCCAGGGAGATAGCCTCTTGCTTCGCATCATCAGCCAGGGGGATATTGCCCCTGCCATCCGAAACTAAAACCAGGATGGGTATGATGCTCCTGTTTTTCCAGAGCTGGGCTTTCAAGACCTGAAGACCTTTGTAGATACCGTCGGAAAGAGGGGTCTTGCCTTCCGTGGGAAGTTTCTTTAGATGTCTGGCAGCCAGTTCTATGCTGGAAGTGGGGTGTAAGAGAACAGTGGCTTTGTCTCCTGCGACGGCGATGAAGCCCACTTTATCCCGTTTCTGGTAGGAATCTTCGAGGAGCGACATAACCGTGGATTTCACCAGCTCCATACCTCGCATCGCTGCCATGGAACCCGAGCAGTCGACCACAAATACAATCACCGAGGAAATCTTCTTTGCCCTGACCTTCTCTCGAAGGTCTTCTTTGTCTATCTGCAGAGCCCCTTTTCTTGCTACGGCGGCTCTTATGGTGGCGTCTATGGCGATGTCGGTGGTCTTGCCTTCCGGCAGCCTGGCTTTTACGTACTTGCCTCTGTGGGTGCTCAGGGTGCGAGTCCTTCTCCCCGAGCCCGTTCGCCTCTTTCTATCCTTGTTCAGCCTTAGCTCAGCCTTTTCCCGCTCCGCGATAGCAGGGGTTTTCTTGGTTCCTGTTTCGGTTTCGTCTATTTGCAGCAGGTAATCGCTCTCCTCATCGTCTTCCGATGCTTCAGGCTCATCGCCTCCCCTTTTATCTCTGGGGGAGGAGAGCTTCTTCTGCCTTAAAATCGCTTTGACTCTCTGAGTTACCGGTTTCACTTCCTCGAAGGGCATCCTCCTCACTCTGTGGGGAAGCACCAGCTCTGCTGCCTCTTGTACGTCCTGTTCGTAGACATTTCTTCTCTTGTTGTACGCAGCTATTGTCTTAGCAGCTCTGGCGACCAGGAAGTCAGCTCGATGCCCGTGGACTTCAAACTCCAGGCAAATCTCCGCTATGGTCTTCAATAGCTTCTCTGGAATTAACACCTTTTCGAGAAGCTCTCTGGCATCGAGAATCCTTTGTCTGAGCTTCTGTTGCCCCCTTTCATATTTTTGGGAGACCGCATCGGGGTCTTTCTCGAACTCCTCCACCACCCTTATTATTTCGATTCTTTCGGCTATTGCCTTTGTCCCCGTTATCTCTACCGAGAGCCCGAATCTGTCCAGGAGCTGGGGACGTATCTCGCCCTCCTCAGGGTTCATAGTCCCCACCAGAATAAACTTGGAGGGGTGCGATACGGAGATGCCCTCCCTTTCTACGATGTTGACGCCCATGGCAGCGGAATCGAGCAGGATATCCACCAGGTGGTCGTCAAGCAGATTAACCTCATCTATATACAGTATGCCCTGATTCACTTCAGCCAGAATACCCGGCTCAAGTGCTTTAATGCCCGCCCTCAATGCCTTCTCAATATCCAGTGTCCCTGTTACGCGGTCTTCGGTTGCCCCCAGAGGCAGTTCTACCACCTTTATCTTTCTTCTCATTGTGGGCAGTTCTTCACCAGCTAGGTACCTGCTGTTGCAGGTGTCGCACTGAAGGGCGGGATTCGTGGGGCTGCAGTTGAAGGGGCACTTGACCACCTCTATCTCAGGCAGAAGCTCGGCTAAAGCCCTGACTGCGGTGGACTTGCCAGTTCCTTTCTCGCCCCTGATGAGCACACCGAGGAGGCTGGGGTTTATGGCGTTGAGCACCAGGGTCTGCTTGAGCTTTCTTTGCCCTACAAGGGCAGTGAACGGCAGGACGACTCTCTTCATCCGGTGGGGCACTTTAATACTGCTCCTCAGTTCTCAGGTTCTCGGGTGCGCTGGAGTTCTATAGAAAAGGTGTCGCTGTCTACCGATAGCTCAATATCCTTGCGATGGAAAGTGGCTTGATTTGAGAAGGGGGGTGGGCTTGCTCGAGCCTTTGTTTTACGAGTTGGGCTATTGTTTGTATTGCTTCAGGACCGAGGGATGCCAGCAGGTCTGCCAGCTCCTCGAGGGAGTAGACATCCTCGGTGCGGATGGCGCCTTGTCTCATAGCCAGGATGACTGCCTGCGCCCTGTTGCGTGCTTCCAGCTTTACGCATGCCTGATGCAGGAAGACCTTTACCGCGCTGGTGGATGTGCAGAGGTGGTCGGCAATCTCTTTATTGGTGAATCCTCGGGCGACGAGGATGAGCACCTCTCGTTCCCTCTGGGTCAGCGCGGTATCTTGCGGTTTTCTCATAGCTGTAAAGTGCAAGCCCTGCGAGGCTTGGTAAACGCTAATTTAGTTTGCGTGGCGTCTTTTGTCAAGTGAAAGCCGACATTAGCCAACGCATATTATTTTCGGGCAGCCCTCTTCTTCTGCGGTGTTACCTTCTTGCTCGCGCTCTTGTGCCACAAGTTCATGTGTTTGCGGTGAGTTTCGTTTATTAGCTTGTCCAAGCCATATTTGTTGTAGAACTCCTGCTCCAGGTGGTGCACCTGCAGCCATTCGGGCATCACTATGGTGTCGAAGGTGGCGGGGAATCTGCCATAGGTGTCGAATACGTAATTGCAATAGTCTTTGACTATTTGAATCACCTTCTTGCTGGGCACCGGATACCCCGGCTGCACTTTCTTCCAAGTCTTGTCGAAGGGCACCATGCCCTTGTAGTTGGGCGTGTACATGCCGTTCTTGCCGAACTTCTTCTCGATGAAGGCATCTACAGCATCGTCCATGGTCTTGTAGTACGGCGGCTGATAGCTTTCAAAGATTCCGTCCAGCCCCACTGGGTTCAAGCCCAGCATGGCGCCGGAGCCCTCCTTTGCCATACTGTAACGAAAGCCTAGAGATTGCAGCGCTATTATCCCTATGTATCCAGTCATTATAATCGAGCCCAGCCCCATTGCCTCAGACATCAACTGTATGTTCTGTAATGCGTGAAAGGGAGGAGCGAGATTGCCCAGGAAGATGGTGTACTCGAAAGAGGAGAGCGGCACATCGGGTCCCTTTAATGTCCCGTTATCGACCCATTTCTTTATGCCTGCGGGACCTGTCCCTTTGATGTCATCGAATACCTTGTAGCCTTCACCCATGAACACGGCTATCACAGCATCGAGATACTCCTCAGATATCTCCAGTATGGGCATGAACAGGGTGGTGCCGGGCTTGTTGGTGTTCCAGTGGACTATCCTCACCAGGGTTTCGGGCACCATGGCGAATCTGCCATCAGAGATTTTGACGGTATCCTTTTTGAAATACTCTGCAATCCTGTCCCAGTCCTTCTCCGTTTCAATCTCCACGGCTTTGGTCGCTTTTTTGGGGTCGTAGACAAAGAGCCCTTTGTCATTGGTGAAGAAAAGCTTCATGTTATGCACATTGCATGCGTAGGGGGTAGTCCTGCCTACCCAGCTTGTGAACATGCTGCCCTGCACGTCGTTGGTGGGCATATCTGCTGCGATGAGTCCGGTTATCCCTGTGCCAGCCCAGCAGAGGATGGCGGTCTCCACATCGTTCAGTGGCACTGGCTGGTTCTTGGAGGCATATTGAAGCGAACCCTCCTCCATTTTGCAGCCCAGGGGGAACCTGCGGGTTCTCCGGTGAGCCAGGGCATTCAGAAGGGGGTACTTAAAAAGTTCTCTCACTTCCTTCTTGTCTTTCAGCATCTTTCGCCTCCTCTTCTTCAGAACCGGGATTTTTTGATATCGACATTCTAACACAATTGGTAAGTTAAAAGTTCTCAACCCCCTCTGGCTCCCCCAGTCTTGGGGGAGAAGGGTAAAATTTGGGGGACACCCCCAAACCCCCGATATCCGCCTGAGGCGGACGCCCCTCTGTACTCCCCATTAGTAAATGACCTTTGGGTGGGGGAAAACGTTCAAAAACTTCCTTCAGCCGCCACTGTGTTCCCCAAGTCTTGGGGGCGGGGGCACATAATTATGTGCCCCTACGGATCACTCCAGGCGGGCAAGGGGCTTAAGCCCCTTGCCCGCGCTTCTGCGCTAATGGGCATGCCTCTTGTGATGATAACATCCACAAGGAGCGGGAGAAAAAAGCTAAATCCTAATTTCTAAACTCTAAACAATATCAAATTCTCAAAATTCAAAAGCTTCAAACTTCTGGGTTTGGAACTTCTTTTAGAACATGCGCCCTTTCTCCTCCCAGGGTTTGCGCAGACTGTAGCGCTGGGCCATTCTCTTGTAGCAGTTGTATGCGGAGAAGCCCAGGGTTCCCGCGCCGCCGCAATGCTGCGACCCTGATGCCATCCAAAGGTCCTCTATCCCGGGAACCTGGTACTGGGAAAGCTCCGGGATCGGCCTGAAATTGCCCCACTGGCTCGGGCTTTGATTCGAGGTGTACATGCAACCATTCACCCAGTTCGGGTTTTTCTGGGAATACTCATATGGTGTAGGTATATTGACAGCTATCACATTGTCCCAGGTCATATTAGGCGCGTACTTCTGCCACTCTGCTATGAAACGGTCGCCCACCTCCCTTTTTACCTGCATCCACTCCTTCTCGGTCATGTAGCTAGCAGGGGGAGGGTGACCCTCCGCTACTAGAGCGACGTGTTTCCCCGGTGGGCCATAGCTGGTATCCCACTGAGTAGTGGTGAGCTCGGACATGTATACCTTTTCAGGCCATCGGCCTGGCTTTAGAGTATGCATTTGGTAGCCGTAATGGGTGTACATATATTCAACATCAGTATCGCCGAGGAATACCCAGCGCGCCTTGCCACAGTCTGGATTCCAGGCGGACGCCTTGTACTGAGCAAGTTCATGGAACGCTATATGCCCCCAGAAAAGCTGTGACCTGTCAGTCATTATGTTATCGACCCTCCTGCGAATCTCGGGGGCAATCTGTGTATTGCGGAGATGCCTTATAAGGGTTTGCTTGATTTCTGCGGTGTCTATTACCACCTTTTTTGCTTCGATTTCGGTGCCATCGGTAAGCCTGATTCCACAGGCACGACCGTTTTTCACTAGCACCTCATCGACATCGGCTCCCACAAAGAACTTACCGCCTTGCTCACTCAGAGCCCTCTGCAGGGCGTGAGCAACGTTGTGGAAGCCGCCTTCAGCTACAGCGAAGGCTTGAAGTCCGGCAAAGGATGGCATGGGCAACAGAGCCTGCAAGGGTGGGGCGACGTCGTGTGGTGCTATGCCGTTCATAAGCTGCCACTGCAGGGCGAAAGACCTCATCTCCGGGCTGTCATAGAGGTCACAGACTATCTCATACTCGGTCATGAACGGGTATCTCGGGTCAATCCCTCCTTCCGGGTCTTTCAGTAACTCGGCGACATAGTCCGGCTCTCCAGGGAGTGGTGGGGGGTTGAATAGGCACTGACCATGCGAGTACATCCAGTTGTACAGCTTCTTCTCCAGCGCCTTGGATACCCTCTCGGCATCTCTTGGAGATATGCGTTCTAATTCTTTGAGGTTCTTGTCAATGATTGACTGATTCGGTATAGCCGTCGCCAGTTCCTCGTTCCACTCCAAGGCTCGATAGACAACTATGCATCTTTCATCAGGAAATATCTTTGACATCATAACTTCGGGGAAGATGAATTTCAGTCCCTTCTTGCCAAGGTCGAAGTCGTAGTAGGCTGGGCTCATCCAAAAGGCGCATATCTCTGCGTGAGGGTTGCCGCGGAAGCCCGCTGCTGGCGTGGGCACGGTGCAGGCGGCACCGCCTAGCTCGTTTGACTGCTCGAAAAGACCTACTGTCATTCCGTTGAGCGCCAAATAACACCCCATCACCAGACCCTCTTTGCCGCCCCCGATTATCACTGCGTCGAAACTTGCATCAGCCATGTGTGAATCCTCCATTAATCCGCGTTGCGAACCTAAGAGCGGAGATACTTCTTAATCTTATCGAATAGGGGGAAGACCATCTGGTAAATCTTGTCGGAGACCATGCTGCTGATAGACCAGATGGTATCGCCGGCAAAGTAGAGACCTTTAATATTCGGCGATTGCAAATCTATTTCCGTGGGCACTACGGCATAGGCATAGCGACCCCAGTTGAGCTGCAGCGATTTGCCTTTGAATTGAATGGCTTTGTTGAAGCCAGGGAACACCTTTTCCACGGCTGCTTCCCATCGTCTGACGGCTTCGTTGACCATTTCTGGAGGCGAGGTGAGACCGAACGGCGTGTCGGGGAGACCGCCTGGGATATAGGAGTAGAGATATTGCTTGTCCTGAGGCTGTGTTACGTTGAACAGCGAGCCCAGGCACCAGTCTCCCACGTAGGTGGGCAGACCGTAGTCGGGGTCGAAGATATGCACCCAGCCCGGGGTTTTCTTGGGGAAGACCTCCTCGCGCAGCAGATAGAAAACCGACAGGTCTTCGTAAGCCAGTTTCCCGCACTGCTCGATACCCTTCGCCCAGTCCTTAGTCAAAAACCCACGCCTGAGTATATTTCTGGACATAGCCTCGAAGATGGGCATGGCGCAGATGACGACCGGTGCGCTGTATTCCTCCAGAAAGTGCGTCTCGGTGTTGTGCGCTATGACGCCCTTAGCCTTTTTGTTTTCAATGAGGATGCTGCGTGCCCTCCTGTTCGTGAGGATGGTACCGCCGTGTTCTTTGTAGTATTTGGTCAGGGGGTCTATTACCATGTCCTGCATGGTGCCCTGTTTGGGATACCAGAACAGCAGTGCACCCACCTTGGGGAAGGTGCCGAAGATATTGGAGAACTGTCCGTAATTAACAACGTCGGTGGGAGCGCCCATAAGCGGCGCTGCCAGCTCCAGAACCGCCCTCGCTATAGGGTCTTCCACATTTCTCTCGATCCAGCTCAAAAAAGGCACATTCACCAGCCTGCGGCATTCTGCCTCTGAGGTGTCCTCCATGATGCGGAAGGCTTTAGAAAGAGCCTGCCTCGAAGGCTTCTCCATGGGCAGACCGCTGCCGAAGGCGAAAAACTCGAAGAAGTTATCCACGCCTTTATTGGGGTCCATGGCGAAGTACTCAACCCTGTTTGGGGCATCCTTCTTGACCATGCCCATCGTCCAGTTGATTACGTTTGTCCCTTTGGGAGCGATGCCCATGTAATCCAGGTACTTGTACATGAAGGTATCTTTGGGCTTGTGCACCAAAGCCGTTGGCATGCGCACGCCGTTATCGGAGCGGCAGCCATGGAAGTTGATAGAGCGATACCTCCCGCCGAGTTTCGGTTCTTTCTCTATGATTGCCGAGCTTAACCCTTCTTTCGCCAAGAGACTCCCTATAGTGAGCCCCCCGGGACCACCGCCTATGATGAGAGCATCGAATCTGTTTACCATGGCACCTCCTTTGAGCAATTGAGACTGATATGAATTGCCAATGGTCGCTTAAGCTTGTTACTGAGGCTCTGTCCTTCTCAGAAGGACAGAGCGAACGGCTGTAGACGAATTTAGCCGGTATTACGGAGAGTGTTTAGTGTGGATTTAGGGTAGCGCGGGGATTGCTTTCAGTCAAGCGAATTAGCCCATCTTTAGTATGATTTTTACCCAACTTTTATCTGGTTTTTTGGTAGGGGGAATCTGTTATCTACCTGCGGAAAGGCGCTCGTGCTGAGCCTTTGTCTGAGGAGTTGGGCTACTTGTTCAATTATCTCTGGCTCCACAGAGGCTAGCAGCTCCACGAGCTCGCCCAGAGAGAAAACATCGCTTACCCTGATAGCCCTTTTTTTAATAGCTAATATGAAAGCCTGCTCTCTATTGCGTGCTTCCAGTTTAGTGCATGCCTGATAGAGGAAAGACCTCACAGTGCTTACGGAGGTACAAAGCTGCTCCGCTATTTCCTGATTTGTAAGCCCGCGAGCGACGAGTGCCAGTACGTCACGTTCTCTCTGGGTAAGGATTGTGTCAGGTCTCTTCACATTCTGTGGGTCGTTTTCGCTCTGCGCTGAGAGGGAATCGTCGTGTAGATTATGTCTCAGCAGTTTGGCTATTGCCTCTATGGTCTCAGGTTTCAGAGAGGAAAGCATATCTGCCAGCTCGTCTATGGAGAAGATTTCATGAACTGTCAGCATCCCCCGCCGGATAGCTACAAAAACAGCCTCAATCCTATTGGTTGCTTCCAGCCTGGCGCATGCCCGATACATGGCGGTTTTCACTTTGCCTGTGGAGGTTATTATTTGCTGTGCAATCTCCTGATTGGTCAACCCTCGGGCAACTAGAACGAGGACGGCTCGCTCCTTGGGGGTTAGCGCGGATTCTGGGGTTCCTCTCATGTCCCGACCACCACTGCTCATCAGATTTGGAAGAGTCGCTCAGCAAGAGCCGACTGCGCTTAGAATACGTATAGGTATATCGCAGCCATACTGTCGCTATTATACTGGATGTTGCGGGGCTTTGCAAGGGGATTGTGGACATATAGTAGATGAACAGAAGTTAGGTTGGGTACAGCTTATGTGATATGGCTTCTAACGAGAGAAGAGTAGCAATGAGCGCATAAAAAGGCAAATACTGGCTAAGGTGGCTGCGATTTCAAAGCAAGGATAGCAGAAGTCAGACCGGATGTGACTGGGTTCCGCGGTTGGTTGAAGGCAGCTCGCTACTGGCTGTTTTCAGATACGCTGAGCACCTTGAAAACGCTCTTCACCTTTGCCGGTATCCACTCCATCAGGTAGCTGACCTTCTCCTGGGGCGTCAGGTCCCATTTGGGGTTTACCTTGAACTCAACAGCAATCTTAGAGCCTTCCGTCTTGGCGCCGGTAACATCGCCCCTGAAGCTCAGCACCCTGATAACTTCCTCTCTGGCTCGGTCGAGGTTAGCTTCGGCTGTTCCTGCGATGGGCTTTAGAACAACTTTCATGTCCTCCCACCTCCTTCCCATAAGACATCCTTCTAACTAAATCTTACACTAATAACATTACAGACGTATTACAAATAGCTTACAAGTGCGTTACAATTCGGTGCTACTATGGATTGGCTTTCAGCATATTGCAGAGAATCGAGGTTGCACAAGCCACTTTCGGGGTGTGTTGCGACCCGACCGGATTACTACGAAAGTGGTAATCCCGCCGAAGCCATGGGTCGGGGAAAGGCTGTGGTTTCTAGGTGGCGGCTGGCTTAGCCAACTGGTATCCTATACCGGGTTTGGTGATTATAAACTGAGGGTGGCTGGGGTCTGCTTCGATTTTCTCTCTCAAACGCCTGATGTGAACTCTCAGGCTTTCCACAGCATCGGGGTGGTCTTCGCCCCACACCTCCTCGGCGAGTGCGGAATGAGTTACCACACGTCCTGCGTTTCTCATCAGGAGTCTGATGATGTGGGCTTCGATGGCGGTGAGCTGTATTTCTTTTGTTTGGTTCACTAGCTGTCGCGTTACTGGGTCAAAGCGCAGCGGTCCATAAGACAGGGGAGCTTCACCACCAACAGGGCTTTTGTCTCTTATGCGGGCTTTTATTCGTGCCAGGAGCTCTAGCTGCCCGCACGGCTTACTTATATAATCATCAGCTCCCCATTCCAGCCCCTTTACAATGGCAGCTTCATCTGACCTTACTGTTAGGATAACAATGGGTACAGAGGAAAAAGAGCGCACCTGCTTTAGAACCTCGAAACCGCTTATATCGGGAAGTCCCAGGTCGAGGATGATAATGTCAGGGGCTTCGCTCTCCGCTAACTCTATGCCTGTCTTCCCCAGGTGGGTGGATACTATTCTGGTCTCGGGCCAGCGTATCTGCAGGGCTAGAGAAATAGATTCTACAATCTCCCTATCGTCTTCTATAATCAGCGCTTTCACACAATCTCTCCGCTTTCAGAACCTTTTCCTTCATTATTTGTGGCTTCTAGAGGCAGCGAGAAGCCGAAAGTTGAGCCTTTGCCGGGCTGGCTTTTCGCCCATATCTGTCCCCCGTGAAGCTGCACCAGCATCTTGCAGAGAGCAAGCCCTAAGCCCAGGCTGCTCAGATGTTCTTCGTCAACTCCCATGGGGTGATAGGGTTCGAACAGGTGCTGCTGCCCTTTCCTCTCTATGCCTGGACCATTGTCCTCTACCTCTATAACCAGGCTATCATGCTTGTTAAGGGCTCTCAGGGTTATCTTGCCACCATCTGGGGTGAATTTGAAGGCATTGTTGAGCAAGTTCATCAGTACCTGCCTGACCCTGCCTTTGTCAGCCTTTATGAGCGGCAGTGAATCGGGAAGCTCCAATACCAGGGACTGTCTTCGCTTTGAAGCTAGTGGCGTTACATATTCAGCCACCTCTTTAAGTAGTGGCACTATGTCCAACGTCTGGGGCTGTAGATGAAGCAATCCGATCTCGCCTTTCGCCACATCGAGGAGTTCATCTATCCTGCTGTTCAGGTTCAGGGCGCCTTTGTTGATGTTTCTCGCCAGACTCAGCAGGGGGCCTTTTTTGAGTTCCGAGGCAAGCACCTGGCTTGAGATAAGCATAGGGGTGAGCGGGGTTTTCAGCTCATGAGCTAAGGCTCTGGTGAATTCCACTCTCCTCTTCATTTCTGCCTCTAGTTGCTGACGTAAATCCTTTTCCTCCTCGTAAAGCTGTTGTAGCTTCTCTTCCGCCTGCTTGCGCTCGGTTATATCGCGATAATTGGCAACGAGACCTTTGACAAGAGGGTCATCGAGAAGATTCCGGGCTATTACTTCAAGGGTACGCCATGAGCCGTCCTTATGACGACCTCGCACCTCGACTTGTCGAACCGAGCCTGGGTTCTGGAGCAAGTCGGTAAATGTAGCTGCCGCCTTTGGGATGTCGTCAAGATGAACCAAATCGAATGGCCCTCCCCCGAGGCGGTCTTCGAGTTTATGCCCCAGAATGTGCTCGAAGGCGGGGCTTTCGTAGCGCATGGTGCCATCTCTATCCAGAATTGAAATGGCATCAGAGGCGTTTTCAATTAAATAGCGGAAGTACTTTTCGCTCGCAAGCAGTTTCTCCTCTGTCTGCTTGCGCTCGGTTACGTCGCGCACATTGACCACTATACCCTTTACAACATGGTTATCGATAAGGCTCTTGCATATAGCTTCGAGGGTACGCCATGAGCCGTCTTTATGCAGCCCTCGCACCTCAAAGTGGGGTGCAAAATCGGGGTCTTGTAGCAACCTAACTAGTGCATTGAATGCCTCAGGTACATCATCCGGATGAGTCAGTTCAAAGGCGTTCTTGCCAACCCGCTCCTCAAGTTTGTATCCCAAAATCCGCTCAAAGGCCGGGCTTTCGTAGCGCACGGACAGATCCTCATTTAAAATTACAATTGCATCCAGGGCGTTTTCGATGAGAGACCTATGGTATTCTTCGCTCTGCTGAAGCGCTGACTCTACCTGCTTGCGTTCTGTTATCTCCTGTTGAAGCTGTTCGTTGATTCTTTGGAGCTCAGCGGTGCGTTCCTCCACAAGCTCCTCAAGCTGGTTGCGGTGTCTGTTTAGCTCTTTCTCTACTCGCTTGCGTTCTGTGATGTCCTCGAAATGAATCACTGTCGCTGCCTTGCCCTGGTAGTTCATAAGGCTCAAGCTGGCTTCAACGGGTATACGTCTGCCGTCCTTATGCAGCAAAGCTGCTTCGTAATGACTATTGACCTGTTGCCCTTTTTGCCTTTGTATGTATCGCTGCTGTATTTCAGCAAGTTCGGAAGGTTCAAAGAAATCCCACGCTGACATCCCTAACGCCTCTTCTTGAGAAAAGCCTAGTATTCTAGTTGCCTCGCTATTCGCAAAAATCACAGCGGCTTCCTGCTCAGGAGTATTCTGGAGTATAGTGATTCCATAGCCAGCCTTGCCTGCGGTTTCCACTAGCGCTCTATGCCATTCATCAGACTCCGCCAGCTCTTTCTCTAAGCGCTTGCGCTTTGTGGTTTCAGTGGAGGCTGCAGCCTCCTTCCCCCGCTTCTGAGATGCGCTGGTAGCGGTCTTACGAGGCTTATTCCCCACAACCTTTTTTTTCTCCACCATGACTTGCCCCTCCAGATATATGCTGTCGCGACTGTTGATTACTAACGGTTTTCTCTTACATGAATTGAGGCTGTTTGTCAAGTTCGCATGCTTAATCGAAACCGAAGATTGGATAAAGACCAATGCTGAGCAGAGTCATGTTTGCGGGAAGCCCCCGCCCCGGCGGGGGCTTCCCTTGCCTTGCGAGTTATGTTGCCGTTTCAGTCAAGCTGCTATGCAGCGGGGTTCATGATGCGCCCTACGAACAGGATGGCACCGGTCTCGATATCCCGAATCAGGAAGATGAAGGGGCTATCTACGGTGACCTGAACTGGCTCCTCTGGCATTGATGTAAGTTCCATGATGACGGCGGTGGCAGCCGCAGCCTCGGTGCCCACTTCATCCACGGAGACGAACGCTTTGTGCAGCACGTCTGCGATGGTCAGTTCGCGGGTGCCGGTCATTCCTGAGAAGTCCGCCGCCCCGGAGAAGGCGATGGGCATGCCCATGGCGGAAAGCGCCTCCGCCAGGCTGAACTCCGATTCGAACTCGAACTTCGGCATGGTGAGGGCGACCTGCCTGTACTCCACATCGTTCAGGATGCTGTCTGCAAGCTCTACATCGAGAGAACCCTCGAAGGCTTCGAACTCACCGTCATCGGGTAGCAAAACTACCATGGAAAGCTCGCTGCCGTCGTAAGGCAGTTCCACTGCCAGGTACCCATCTCCGTCTGCATAGCCCAGGGACTCAATCTGGCTCATCATGGGCACGGAAACCTCGGAGCCATCGAGCAGATAGAAGGTGCCGTCCTGGGTAGCTTCTTTCTGGAAGGGGTTCAGCCAGGCTGCATTGAAGTAAATGGCGTTGGTCAACACCAGCCGTGTCGCCTCGTCTATAGCGCCCTGGGGGATGAGGTCTTTTATCCTTTCCTCGGTCTGGTCGCTCACCCAGTCGTTGATGGTGAGGCGAGAATCCTCGGCGGCGTTTATGAAGTCGATAAGCCTGAGCCCGGCGCCGTAGTTCTCTGCCAGTACATCGAGGAATGCGTCAAGGAATTTATAGTTCTTCTGCCCCCAGATGGCATTGACTATGTTCAGTCGAAAGCCCTTTTCGTCCTTGCCTTTTGCGCCCTCACCGCGGCTGGCTAGCTCCAGGTCGAGGGCATTGAATGCCGGGTGCAGGTTACCCTGCGATAGGATGAAGTGCAGGGTTTCTGCCATCTGCTGTTCGGTTTCGCCACGAGCCCCCGCGTATGTCATCGCCAGCGCCTGCGAGATGCTGTAGGGGGAGAAGAACAGATTTCCCTCCTCTTCGCTGAGGGCTTTATACAGGTCGAAGGCGAAGGCGCTGTTGCCATCCACCAGCGCTGTCAGGTCTGGTGCGCCGACAATTGGTGAAGTCACTCGCTGTTTAGCCGACAATGCTAGCTCTATGCCCGTACCGTTTCCGCCGCCTGGTTCCTCTGATGAAGGCGTCCCAGATTCCTCGCAGCCAATCAGGCTCACCAGCAAGCCCACCAACAGAATGCTCAGCAAGATTTTCCTCATAATTCTCTCCACTTCCTGAAATGTTTGTGCTCAGCAGGCATTAGAATATAACCCTACTTAATAATATAGACGAAATCAGGGCTCGAGAAGTTCCCTGCAATCCGGAGTATTTTTTGTTCGTCGCACTTATAATTTGCTGATACGTTTCTGGAGCACAGAAGCTATAATAGTCGGGTTGATTCGATGCAGCCACCATAACAGCCGAGCACGGGTGGGCACGACGATAATGCCTATGTTACGTTCAACGTCGCGCAGTATAATGCGGGCACACTTTTCTGCGCTCATAATCCTCATCGAGGCTAACGCAGAAACCGCTCCCTCACGCGTGACGCCGATAAAGGGTGTTGTGTCGTAGATGCGCGTTTTGATGAAACCAGGACAAACCACGCTGACCTGGATGCCGAGCCTCGCCGCCTCGGCTCGCACCGAGGTTGAAAAGCCTACCACGGCATGCTTGCTGGTAGCATAGGGTGTCCCCAGCGGCAGTGGAACCAAACCAGCCAGAGAAGAGACGTTGATTATATGCCCAGAGCTTTGATTAATCATGGCTCGATAGGCTGCTGATGTGCCGTAGATTACCCCCCAGAGGTTAACATCCAAAACATGCTGCCAGTGTTCGAGCCCCAGATGCCTAAGCTCTCCTCCCACTCCAACGCCTGCGTTATTGAACATATAGTCGAGTCGCCCGTGTTGGGAGACCGTTTCATCTACCAGCGCTTGCATCTTGCTGGCTTGGGTTACATCGAGGTGCACCCCGCGCGCCCTACCGCCTGCAGCTATGATAGCTGAGGCAACTTGTTCCGCATCTACGCTATTTATATCTGCAACGATAACCATTTTTGCTTGCCTGCGTCCCAATTCTTCGCAGAGAGCACGACCGATGCCAGCGGCACCTCCGGTGACAATCGCGACCTTACCCTCGAAACGATTCATAGCCGACTCTCCTTCAGTATAGATGCCACTATGTATCCATATGTTGGTTTGTGTGGGGCGAAGGCTCAGCGCATCATAGATTAGCATAGGAGCAAACTCCCCGCAACTAAGAGCCCGCGCAATTCAATGGCGGGGGTCTTGCGGGACTCAGGTTGACAGTACGTAATATAGAGTGTAAATTCTAGTCAATTGGTGAAGCCGTTCTATATTTATTAGAGGATAATAACGCTGAAAATGATACCGGAAACCATCAGTGAACAATTGAGGCTTCCCAAGATAGGTCAGCTTGGCTATGTTGTGCCTGATATCAATGAAGGCATAGCTTATTGCAGGGAAGTCTTGGGCATAAGACCCTGGATGCTGCTTGATGAGAAACCTGAGCCGTGCCTTCAATACGGAAAAGAGATATGTATCCACTTGAAAATAGCGTTAGCCTATGCCGGCTCTATGCAGATAGAGCTGATTCAGGTTATGGACGGTGAAAGCCTCCATCTCGACCATCTGACGAAGCCTGAGGGCATGCTTCATCATCTTGGTTTCATGGTTCAGG
>Ga0315286_10001944_pt1 | contig 19103 bp, 28 predicted proteins | sample YL17G10_0_MG_FD_205038 | JGI IMG/M metagenome (GOLD analysis project Ga0315286, IMG submission 205038) | Sediment microbial communities from Yellowstone Lake, YNP, Wyoming, USA - YL17G10_0 | ecosystem: Environmental > Aquatic > Freshwater > Lake > Sediment | place: USA: Wyoming | collected... | reverse complement strand
GATCGTCGTGATTCGTCACGTCGTGATCAAAGAGCCAAGCGCGTCGAGCGGACAGCCTGGCGCGATCTTCATCCTGATCGAGCATCCTTCCACACGCCACAACCTGTTCCTCAGAACATTCGGCTACAACGCCACGCACCCTGAGCCTCGCCTGTTTAAGCTGCCGTACAGCCGAAGCTTACATGAGCAGATGCAAGGCATCATGGGTAAGCTCAATAATGGTCAGACCGTTACCGGCAAACTCTCGAAGGGCAAAGGTAAGGGCAAAGGCAAGCAGGGCGAAGATGGAGAAGAGGGCGAAGAGGGCGAAGAGGGTGAAGGCAAAGGCAAAGGCAAGAAAGGACAGAACGGCAAAGGTGACGGTTCTGACAGTCTCGAAGTACCGTGGGTTTTTCACGTACTTCCTCCCAGCTACTTCATGAGAAAGGACCACCAGGAATGACAAAGCTTGTCTACATCGCAGGACCGTTCCGCGGAAGGTCCCACTTCGCTATTGCCGAGAACATCAGAAACGCAGAGCGTGCGGCGCTCAACGTGTGGGCACTTGCATACGCGTACCCGGGGCTCGCCGCGTTATGTCCTCATGCAAACACTGCACACTTCCAGGATGCGCTTCCTGACCGGGTATGGTTAGAAGGTGATCTGTCGATGCTGTACGTGTGCGACGCTGTTCTGCTCGTCGAAGGATGGGAACGCAGCTCTGGCGCCCGCAAGGAGTACGAAGAGGCCAAGGCTCGAAACATTCCATGCTTCACTGACATCTACGAGCTTGGCAAACACTACGGATTGGCTTCCCACATGGTGGCCGAGTGTCTTGCCCGCAAGGTTGAGAAGTGATACAGTAATTCCAACAGTACCCGTAACGCCCGACGGAGGCGCACCATATCGGGTCAGTCAGCCCTGGGGAACAAACAACCCAGGGCTTCTTCTTTTATACTATGAAGGTCACAACATGAACAAGAAAGCATTCAAAGCCTGGGTCTCCAAGTTAGGAGGAACCGTGGTAGCCGAAGTGGACCTCAACTCCAACAACGTGTGGGGGTTCGGAGGATTCTCCGGCACTCGCACGCAGTTCGACATCGACGGCGCAGTTGTATTTCTCGATGAAGGTCATCTGTGCCACCGCCACATGCCTCCGGATAAAGAGATCCGCGTCTACGTCGGAAGTCTATACAACAAGCCGTTCACCCTGGAACTTTTCATGAAGCTCTTCTCGGAAGGAGCACGTAACCATGATGAGTTCGTTCAACGTTTCAAACTATCCCTATGCGACGACAAGAAACCCTCACAGGACCAGACAGTATCAGCATCAAGCTCGACGCCGACCAGATCTTCCCGGAAGACCCGGGCCAAGGCACCCCGGCCATCGTGATCCAGCGTCGAGGCAAACGAGAGAGTACTGCAACGTTTGCATGCGCCAACGACACCGGTGTGCTTGAGGATCACTACGGAGACTTCCTCGTTCTCAACCGGGACAAGTGTGCCTGGCTTGGAGCGATGGAGACCTACGTGGATAACTGGCTGACCCACTTTACAAATGAGATGTCAAGCCAACGAACTCCAGTTCCAAAAGTCGCCGAGTTGACACGGACCGTAACTTCAGGTTAAATTCCCATTATGGCATCAAAGAAGACTACAGCGATTGTAGAACCTCCAGTCAAAGCACCTAGACCACACAAGCCCAAAGGTCGAACGCTTGCGTACAAGGGTCCGAAGATTCCGATGTCGGAGTCTCCTGACAAGCAGAACTACGAAGCGACAGTGCAGGACTGCATCAACGACCTGCGCAAGATAGCTCTCGCAGATCCGACACAAGTCATCTCTCGTAACTTCTACCGGAACAACGGTAAGTACGCGGAGTCCGTGTGGAACCAGTTCTTCGGAACGTTCTCAGAATTCAAGCGACAGTCTGGCATCGTGCTGACTCGACAGCAGCACAAGCTCGAACGTGACACGGCCAAGCATGCCGCGCACGATCACTATCGAGAGATGAACAAGATCCGTGCTGACTACGACGACAGGTTCGTTCGGGTCAACAAGGACAGGTATCAGACGCTCATCGGACTTACCGACATCCACGATCGATCCTGTGATCCGTTCGTGCTTCGTGTCGCACTCGACGCGGTCAAGCGCATCCAACCCGATGTGATCTGCCTGAACGGCGACTTGTTCGATCTCCCGGAGTTCGGCAAGTACAACGTAGATCCTCGTGACTTCGACGTGGTTGGGCGTATCAAGTTCGTCCACGAAAACGTTCTGGCTCCGTTGCGTGAAGCAGCACCCGACGCTCAGATCGATCTGATCGAAGGTAACCACGAGTTCCGATTGATTCGACACCTGGCCGACAACTCGCCGGCCATGCGGGTCATCCTTTCCGATCTGCACGGAATGACCGTAGGGTCCCTGCTCGGACTGGACAAGTTCCACATCAATTACGTCGGCAAGGCTGATCTGGCGGCGTGGCGAGAGGTGGACATCAAGAAGGAGCAGGCCAGAAACTACAAGGTTTACTGGAACTCATTGGTGGCACACCACTTCCCGGAAGGATCGAAGCTCGGACTCCCTGGATTCTGTGGTCATCACCACAAGCATGAAGTCTGGTCGCACGCGTCTCTCGCGTACGGAGCTTACGAGTTCCATCAGTGCGGCGCCATGCACCGTAGGTCTGCCAGTTACACTGACGCTCAGAAGTGGAACAACGGTTTCATCATTGCTGACGTCGACACTCAGAACAAGGACACCGTGTTCTCCTACGTGGACGTCCGAGACTTCGCCGTAGTTGGCGGCAAGTACTACTATCGAGAAGAAGGGGAAGTGTAGCCTCCGTTTACAATGTAGCCCCACCTGGAGTCAGGTGGGGCTTTTTCGTTTAACCTACAATGTCAAAATTTTTACCTATCTTCACCAAGGGTGCCCTGATCCTACGTCAACGTTCGATCGAGGTGAGTAATCCAGGCGCACCTGAGATCAATACCCTGGTTGAGCAGATGCTCGACGTCATGTACGAAGCACCGGGGCTTGGGCTGGCTGCCAACCAGGTAGGATCATCAGCCCGAATCGCCGTGATCGACCCTGGACTGTCAAGGCAGCCCTCCAGTATCGAAATGAACGGCCGTCAGGTTTCCTGCATAAACGACTGGTTACCGCTCGTACTTATCAACCCGGAGGTGTCGTCGGTTGACTCTCCGGTCGTGAGCATGCAGGAGGGCTGCCTCAGCCAGCCCGGCGTAACCGGCGTTGTCTCCAGGCCGCTCGCCGTAAAGGTCAAATGGGTCACGCGCGGCGGCACCCCCCATGAGGCCATCTTCTCGGGCATGATCGCCCGTGTGATCCAGCACGAGGTGGATCACCTCAACGGAATCCTGTTTACAGACCGTGTAGCCAAGTAGCCTGCAACGGGTGTCATATCCGTGCTATAAGGTATTGAACGAACCAGTTGGCTCGCTCGTTAAACGTTTAACCCAAACCACACATATATGACCAATCAACATCCTGTAGGTCCTGCCTTCGTGGCCGGAGTAAATCACATCGAGAATTCCACACCCTTTGGTCGCTTCCTTGCTTCGGCTGGGGAGATCCTCGGATTCGGCCTTGGTCGCCGACTCGGCGAAGCACTGCGGTTGCCCAGCGGTAACAGCATCCGGTACTACGTGGCCAACACGTTTGCCAAGGTTCACTACTCGGCAAATGCCGGCACCACCGGTGCAGACAAGACCTACACGGTCTCGATCATCGAGACCATCGCGATCCCCGGCTCCGTTCCGGGTCGTGTCTTGATCCCGCTGGACACTGAAGTGTCCCAGCTCGAACTGCAGCACGCCATCACCAAGGCCGAGCTGGTTGCCATCGGGTTCAACCAGGCGTACCGAGACATCCAGGCGTTGAGCCGAGCTGACGTGAGTCAGGTCGAACTCTCCATCGAAGGTGCGATCGACCTGTATCGTGCCCAGTTCGACGCGGCTGCCGCGCAAGCTGCCGCGCAGACCAGTGAAGCGACAGTGTTGGCATAATCGCGGTCGAGAGTCGATAGACTTTCCCGCACCCGCCTGGTAACGGATTACCCGGCGGCACTTGGGCCTATAGCTCAGCGGTTAGAGCACGCGACTCATAATCGCTTGGTCCTCGGTTCAAATCCGAGTAGGCCCACCATTTGACGCGTAGAGTTCCGCGTCTGAGGTTGAGACGGTTTCCCGGTTGCCGTACTCCCTCGCCCTCCTGGAGTTTAACCAGGAGGGCCATCTTCCCCCAATACCCCCGACCGTCTACGGGTTATCATACCCTCCAAAGGACGGCCGCTGGGCCGCGCCCGTAGATCATCCGCAAGTGCCTCGGTTCTACCATTCTTGGACGACAGGCCCTTACGGGCCGCCCAGCCTGTATCAGGTTGGGCGGTCCCACTTTTCTTTACCTATGAACCGCCCGCGTCGTACGCCGGCAAAACAACAACACCAAAACATGAAAACACACACACATCAGTTCGACATAGAACGCGTTCTCAGGACGCTCATCCTGTGCGTCATCGCGCTCTGGATAGTCTTGTAATCAACACAGTTCACACGTCCGAAGGATGCAGGACTGGTCTACATGGGAGTGGGCCAAGCCTACTGAAATATCCACACTTCTTCACCCTAAAGCCCTCAAGTAAATGAAGATCTCAAACATCATCCGTCTTCACGTTGAGACAGACACATGCAGCCGTTGCACCGTCAGGCAGCGAGGCTTGGTCCTGTTCAACCGCATCGCCATCTACATAGAAACTCTGTACAGCCGTGGATACACGTTCCGTATCCTCTCCTGGCACAAGGTATAGTCTGAAAACTTTCTGGCGCCCGACCGCTAGTAACCGACGACTTCGGTCGCCGGTAATTTGTCGGAATCCAACAGCATCAACATCATGACAACTACAAAGTTCTGCGGTCCTAGTCCTCTAGCCACCGTACCCAAAACAATCACGCTTCGTGGAGCATGCGGTCCTGGCTTCGGCCGCGGCCAGATGCTCGGACGTATGCATCTGACAGACAAGACGGCGCCTATCGTCGTCGAACGTGCTTTCATTCCGGAAAGCATCCGATCCAGTTTCACCACTCAGCCGCTTGCATGGCAGACCCGGGCGTTCACGCCTGACGTCCGCCAGCTCAGCAAGTGGACCTACGTGATCATTGACGTTGCGGTTGACTCCGTCACTGACCCGGTCTACACGGTCGAGAACCTGGACGGATCGCCTGTCCAGGCCGGCTGGTCCAAGCTGGTCATGAACCGTTTCATCCTGGACGACTGGGTCGGTGTCCAGCTGTCCATCATCACCGGCCTCAAGTTCGGCGGATTTCATCACCGCCCGCATCCGGGTCAGATCCTTCTCAACTTCCAGTACGCAGACTCGTTCGATGAGTCTGGACGTAGCCGGGCTCCCAGACAGAACTTACGCGTCGATAACGACCCCATCGATAACGACCCCGGATGGCAGGTCCCTGACAAAATCTACCGAGCGGCAGTCGCCGTCCAGACGTCGAACGCTACTCAAGCTCCCAAGCCTGCCGACAAGCCAGTGTCGACTTTCAGGCCCTTGCCCCGCATCAATGGTAACCTTAACAACGCATTCGGAGACTTACTGTAATGACAACGACAGTCGCATTCGTAGTTCTTGTACTCTTGGTGATGGGATGGATCTGGCGAACGCCGGACGTCGTCATCACTAAGACCACGTACTGATCAAGTTACCGGGGGTGGCGAAAGCTGCCCCCGGTTTCCCCTTTCCTACATCCTTTCTTTTTGCTATCCTGTCTCAATGTTCAAAATCGCCGCGTACAACTCTTCATCCAAAGGTGAGGCTGTTGCGATCATGGACAGGATCTACCGAGAGAATCCCAAGCACTGGCCGTACGGGCTCAACCCAGATGGCTTCGACGGCGGGCTCTATCTGATCCGAGAGAAGCAGGCGAACGCCTCCGTTGGGTTCTGTGGGTGGCAGGAGCGTAACGAGATACGCGGTAGCTCGGCCATCAAGGTCGGTTACTACAGTATCGGCATCCTTCCTGAGTTCCGACAGAACCGTTACGCCAAGCAGGCGCTGTCCCAGCTGATCGCATCCAAATCCGCAAACGTGGACGAGGTAAGAGCTTTGATCGTTGAGGACAACAACGCGTCGCGCAAGTTGGCCGACGCGCTTGGAGTCCACACCATCCTTAAGCGAGCCTCATTCCTCCTTCGATAATGAATCTCAAAGAAGCCTACACGCTCTACCAGAAGAACAATCTCCGGCATCTCAACAGACAGCAGCTCTCTGTGTTGTCTACACTTGAGGTCTTCCTCGACAGTAAGTTCGACAAAAGGGTCTTCGCAGCAACACTGAACAGCCTTGAGTACCTTTGGGCCGTAGCCTGCACGACGGTTGATTAGTCTTGAAAGTCCCAGGATTAGGTGAGAGTATAGACCATGCGCTCTCGCCTCCCTGGGATTGCAATCGCCGCGGCGATTATACTGCTACCCCTGCAGTTCGTACCATCCGTTGCTTCGGTTTCGGACGTTACCCAACCTCCACCGGTTGTCTCTCCCTGGGAGTCCCTCCGTAGACCATTCTCCCCGGCGCCTACCAGGTCTGTCAGTTTGGAGACATTGAAAACCGCCATTGCCTCGTTGGGTATACCTCGTCGTTTTATCCACGTGGCAGACACCGAGTACATGGTGGTGGACTTCGACTGGTGGAAAGGATTTAACGCGGCCTGGCCCGCCGTGCTCAGAGCGTCAGAGTTCTCGTACAAGTCTGAAGTGGAGGACTGTGACGACTTCTCTCGATTCTACGCCATGGCTGCAGTGCATGCGTTTCGCATCCAGTACCCAGGGATCACCCGATCACTCATGGTCGGAGAGTTCTGGTACCAGCCGGACTCGTTGCCGCCGTTACCCGCCTCGGAACCGCATGCGATCTCCCTGGTCGGTATATGGAAGGACGGAAAACTCTGTGTCCTGTTCGTGGAACCTCAGACCGGAAGGCCGATGAATCTGTCTGTGGCTGAACGCGAGTCATGCTTTTTCGCTCGGTTCTGACTTGCTTGAAGCCCAATACCGTGGCACCATACATGCGATGCCGGATCAAGATCTCATGAAATTGCTTCCCTGGGTCCTCGGTGGAACAGGGGTTGCCGCGCTTGAGAACAAGCTTGTCGGTGAGAACCTCCCTGACGAGCTGAAGCACGTCAACCTGGGCATCGGCGGCGTGTCTGGTCTTCTGGCTGCAAACCCTGCACATCGAGCACAAGTGCTTGGATCTCTTCCATTTAAGCAAATGGGATTGTTCGGTATCGGTGCTATCGACCGTCTCCGAGAGCAGCAGCAGAACCTGACGGACACCAACCTGGCCACAGCCAAGATCCACCGGCAGACCGCGGCACTCGAAGGTTCAAACGCCGGCAGCCACAACAAGCTCATGGCTGCATTCCTTATCCCGGCTCTCCTGGGTGGTGGAGCACTTGCCTATCACGCTTACGGCCAGCGTAGGAAGAAGCGTGCAGAAGGCTTCAAGACAGTAGACGAACGAGGCACTCCCAACCACGCCCGAAAGATTCGGATCGATGTTCCGTCGAGCGCGTTGCCTCCAGAATTTTTCTCAAGCCTTATGCACGCAGATGATCTTCCTCGAAGCCGCACTCGCGTGATGGAGAAGGCCGCTACCTACAACGGAGGCGAAGGTATCGGATCTGCTTTTAATGACAGCTTCCTCGGCAACCTTTGGCAAGGCGCAAAACGCGTCCCAGGTGCCATCCTCGGATCTGAGGCTGCAACCAACGCTGGCAATGTTGGCAACCTCGGATGGGAGCTTACAGGTTTACCGACCGCAGGTCGGACCGCCAAGGACATCTCGCTAGGTCTGGGCAGCCAGTCTGGTGGGAACGAAAGTGGAGGGGGTAGGTACCTCGCCGCCGGTCTTGGGGGTATGCTCCTTTCCGGAGCAGCCCTCAAGTCCGGTATCTTGCCCGCTATGGCAAAACTGGTTGGCAAGGGTCGGCTGGCCCGCATGGTCAAGCCAAACACGTTCGGAAAGGCGCTCAGGTACCCGATCACCGGAATGCCAAACATTTCTAGTCTTCTCTCCAGCACTATCGCCGGGCGTGCCTTATCGGCTGCAGAGCATGCCGCCCTCGACAACCCGGCTACCCGTGATGCTACGTTCAGATCTCTCAAAGGCACCCTTGGCGGCGATCGGCATCTAATCGATAAGATGCGAGATCTCAAATACCAGTACAATCCAAGGGCATACGTGCCAGGACGTACACCTACCACGCTCGGCGGAGAAGCCATGCAGGCTGGAGGACGTGCCCTACATGGAGTGAACGAAACAGCACGCCGTGGTTACAACTTTGTCCGTCGCAACCCGTATGGATCGGCTACCGTGGCCGGTCTTCCGCTTGCATCCATGGGAACACTTCGAGACGAAGACAAGTATCGAGAATATCTAGCCAATAACAAGCCGCTCCTGGCCAACGAAAATCACGGACCTTGGAACATGCCCCTCTCCAGCCAGTTAGCCGCAATCCTCAGCAACGCAGGTGGTGGCGGTAGTGGCGGCGCACTGTCGGGTCAGCTTAAAGGCTGGGCCGGCAATTCGTACGACCTGGCAAACCGTTAATCCAGTTCTTCAAAACTCCCCGCAGTAACCCCACCTGGTGGGGTTTTTTCTTTATGACCATCTTTGGATACCCAACGGATATTCGATCCCAGCTTTCACGTAAGCGGCTCAGGTTGTGGTTGATGATAGCCTTCGCGTTCGGCGCACTGGTGATCACACAGGTTGAATCAGACGACACCGAAGAAGAAGACGACACCGTTCTTACTGAAACCCCGCACTCTTACCAACCAGTAAAATGAGCCCAAAGAAAATTCGTGACATCAAGCCAGGCGGCTTCTTCACAATCAACGGTACGGTCTACCAGGTTGCCACCAAGGGTCCTGGCATCATGAAGATGCAGGACATAGATACCGGGGAGCTTATCACGATCGACCCGGATCGCAGTTGCCTCCCTCTCGATAAACTTTCCGCACGAGTACTAATCGATCACAAAAAATGAGCTTCTCCACCAAAATCCTCTTGGACTCCGTGGCACCCAACGGGTGTCGTGTTACCACGTTCGTTGTTCGCTACCCTCGCTTCATCCACAGCGAGATCATGACACATCGTGTCTTCAGTCGGAACGCATCCAGCAGCCGGGCAATCCCAACGGTCAAGCTCATCGGAGCCGTATCTGACGATATGGCCACTCCGGTCTTCTGGGCCAAGAACCAGTCCGGCATGCAGGCAGTTGAAGAGCTGGACAACGACTTCGCTCGGCACACCGTCGAGACGTCACCGCTGACCACTTACCCGGCGATACTGACTGACAAGCAATACGCTCAACACCTGTGGCTAGAGCTTGGCGAAATCGCCGTTGAATACGCGGTCAAGCTTGCGGCCGTTGGTGCCCACAAGCAGATCGTGAACCGGGTGATCGAGCCATGGTCTCACATCACCGTCTTGATCACCGCGACCGACTGGGCAAACTTCTTCGCACTCAGGGCGCACCCTGATGCCCAGCAGGAGTTCCAACATCTCGCCTATGAGATGTTAAGCGCGTTCGTGAACTCGACACCTAACGAACTCAAGGTCGGAGAGTGGCACCTGCCGTTTGTACAACCAGCTGAGCGTCTGGTTTATGACGAGACCACACTGCTCAAGTTCAGCACCGCCCGGTGTGCCCGCATCAGCTACCTCACCCAAGAAGGGATTCGAGATCCCATCAAGGATGCAGAACTTCACGACAGACTCCGCTTGTCCGGCCACATGAGTCCGTTCGAGCACGCATGTCAGGCCATGAAGACTCCAATCAGAAGTGCAAACTTCACCGGATGGAAGCAGTATCGTAAGACCCTACCGAACGAATGTATCGAGGCCATCGATGCACAGGAAATTCTTAACCGACGAACAAAATGAAAGCCCACACACTGTACGGAGATTTAACCGACCCGCGGTTAATCCACTCCAGGATCGAAGCCGGATTCGCGTTAGTCCAACAGGACGATACGAACGTTAAGTTTGTCAGCACTGTATCCTCGCCTCCAGATTGGACCGGTAGTGCAAAATTACGAGCAAGGGCTAAACTCAAGATGGACAGGTGGCACCGGTACTGCGCATTGCGAAGAGGGCGGGCAGCCTACTACGAATGAAACCTCCACACGTTAATCCGTGCTCCTACTGGATCGTCACGGTAGAGTGTATCCGGCAGGTCGTTCAAGTATCGACAGAAGGGGAAGGCTTCTTCATACCAGGACAGGAACCACTCTGGGACTTCTCGCACGTTCAGGAATGGATCGCCGAGATCCCTATCTGTTCTGCGTTCGAGGCGTTCCTGCTCAGCAAGTCTCAGCCAGTAACCATTCAGGTCAAGGCCAATGAAATCGAAAACCCTCCAGGAACCGAACACTCCTTTTCTTATCAACCCCAACCCGAGCACCCTGAAAGTTGGCGACCGGGTAGTAACGGACTTCTACCCGGGAAACCACATCCGGACGGTACTGGAGGTATTCTCTGGGACGATGTTCCGGTCGGGCATCGGCTTACGTCTAAGCGGACCTGGCCAGTGTACCGTGATAGGGCTGACGATATTGGTCGAAGCGGACCGGTGCCTACCGGTGGGCAAGACAGGCAAGATCTTGTCCTGACAGAACTTCCGCTCTACGTCTGGACTCAGACCATCGGGTTACCCCTCTGGGCCATCAGGGCCGCCATGGTTCACCCTACGGTCCACAAGGCGTTGTCAGAGGCCAGGCTGGACGGGATTGATAATCCAATCCTGCTCACATCTCAGATAGGGGAGACCCTCTGCAAGGACAACGAAAGACTCCGCTCCGAACTCATAGACGCGATCGCATTTGGTCGCTTATTACAGCCACCATCATGACAGCACTTGAATTGTTCAACGTCTACACCCGTCCAGAAGAACTCGTCGGCCGATGGATCATGACCGAATGTGGAGGCCAGTACCCAGGAGGCTTGGCCGAGATCATAGAAATCATGCCCGACCCGGATGCCGCCCCAGAGATCACCTTCCAGGTCCGCAACCCTCTGTTCTGGTCCCGCGGTAACCCGCTGGGACAGATCGGAGTATTCGCTTGGGAGGAGGTTCAGCTGATCAACCGAGAGATGCAGGACAAGACCTACCCTTGTGTCCTGGAGCTTCCCCAGGCTTGCACCTGTAGCTGAACTGTTGCACGGACACAGGGCCTCTGCTAAGCTATGGCCATGCAAGGCCCTGTGTCCAAACGCGCGGTTATCCGGAACAACAAGATCGAGGAGACTGAAGATCCCCACGATATTGACTTTGAGCTTGAAAGCTCGGCGAAGTTCTTCGGCAGCCACGTGAACATGATCCCCCTGCAGAACGCAGTCGCCGGCCCTCGGTTGTTCTACGGAGCCAGGTTTATCAACCAGGCCATGCCGATCGTGAACCGAGAGGCGCCCCTGGTGCAGAACGCCATCGACCAAGATCCCCAGGGTAGGTCGTTTGACGATTACTACGGTCAGCACATGGGTGCGCTTAGGGCTGACCAGGATGCCCGGGTACACAAGGTGACCGACAAACACATCGAGCTGGAGTACGCAGACGGCACCCGCAAGAGCGTTGGCCTGTATGACAACTTCCCGATGAACCGGAAGACTGGCCTCTCTAGCCGTGCCATCGTCAAGGCTGGCGACATGGTGAAGCGAGACAGTCCAATTTCAGTCAGTAACTTCACGGATGACAAGGGTACTTTGGCAATGGGTGCAAACGCCCGCATCGGTCTGGTACCTTACAAGGGGTACTCGATGGATGACTCCGTGGTGGTGAGCGCGGCGTTTGCCAAGCGGCTCTCCCAGGAGGCCATGTACGGATTCGACGCCGAGTACAAGCGAGGAGTCACCGGCGGCAAGGGCCACCACATCGGCATCTTCCCGAACAAGTTCACCAAGGACCAGCTCGACACACTCGACGACGACGGTGTCATCAAGGTAGGGCAGACGATCAAGTCTGGTCATCCGCTCATCCTTGCTACCAGGCCGAAGATCATCTCCAGTCAGCAGGCCCAGCTGGGTAAGCTGTCAAGCCACATGAAGAATGCCAGATCTGACGCTTCTACCACGTGGGACGAGGAAGAGGACGGTATCGTCACGGACGTGAAGAAGCTGGCCAAGGGGGTTAGGGTGAACGTGAAGGTTCAGCAACCCACCAAGGTTGGCGACAAGATCGTCTTACGATCCGGCCAGAAGGGCGTGGTCAGCCTCATCATCCCGGATGAGCACATGCCCAGAACCACCGACGGCAAGAACCTGGACGTGCTGTTGAACCCGCTGGGCATTCCGAGCCGGGTGAACAACTCGCTGGTTTATGAGCTGCTGCTCGGCAAGGCCGCCCACAAGGCCGGCGTTCCTTACAAGATACCAGGCTTCAACATGCCTGGAGAAAAGTGGCACGACTTCGTCAAGGGCGAGCTTGACAAACATGGGCTGTCCGAGACAGAAGAGGTGTTCGACCCACAGGACAACCGCAAGCTGGAGAACCCGATCACCGTCGGGGTTGGGCACATCCTGAAGCTTCACCATACGTCCGGTTCCAAGTTCTCGACGCGCGGTCAGGGTAGCTATGACGTGAACGAGCAACCCAGCAAGGGCGGAGGCGACCTGGCCCAGGCCAAGCGTCTGTCCGGACTGGAGACACATGCGCTACTGTCGGCCGGCGCCTACGGGGTCCTGCGTGACATGTCCACTCTCCGCGGCCAGCGTAACGACGAGTACTGGCGAGCCCTTCGGTCTGGTCACGAACCTAAGAACCCGGGAACTCCGTTCGCGTTCAACAAGTTTCATGCCCTGCTCAACGGAGCCGGGTTCCACGCACGTAAGCTACCCGACGGTGTTCAACGACTATCGTTCTGGACCGACAAGGACCTGGACGCTGTTGATCCTATCGAGGTTAAGAACGGCGAGCTGGTGGACTCCGAGACCTTGGAGTCAGTCAAGGGCGGCCTGTTTGACGACGCCATGACCGGTAACAACCGGTGGGGTGCCATCAATCTTCCGTTCAAGGTTCCGAACCCTGCGGCCGAGACGGCCATCCGTAAGTTGTTGGGACTCACAGAGAAAAGCTTCAGGGCGATCTTGGCCGGTCAGGAGACAATGCCTCCTCACTTGCTGATGGCGCCCCCAAAGAAAAATGTCAAAACCGATTAGACTCTACAGCGAATCAACAGAGAGAGGAATCTTCTGGCCGGGCGTCTACTTCCATGGTCTGCTTGAACATCAGATGGGTCACGACCTTGTACGATCAAGTGTCGAACTATCACGCGTCACATGTGGTCGTCACGACTGCATTGCACTCGTGGATGGCATGCCGGTTCCGGTCAAGCTGGTGATCTGGTGCCACGATCCAGGAGAAGGACTGACCGGCAGGAAGAAAGGTATAGTGGTTCGGGCGGACGTGGCGGACGATCTGGAGTACATGGAAAAGCACTACGCGGCCAAAAAGTCGAACCTCGTAGGACTTGCCAACCGGATCTGACTCGCGTAATATTCCACCATGTTGAAACATGCCGGTCGCGGCGATATGCTCGCAAAGTTCCTTGGTGGTGGACTATCTGGTCGACCATCGAACGTTGCCGAAGAGCTTCTCCCCACAGGAGAACTCGGCAAGGCTATCATCAACATGCAGCGCGGCGCTCCCGGTAACCGTACGGCAGCCGGGCTCATCCAAGAGCTTCTGGGACGCAGGGTTCCTCCAGCTCACCCGTGGTATCAAAACGTCATCTCCAACCGTGGAACCATGCAAGCATCAAACGCAGAATTGAAGCCGTTCGTAAAGCAAATGAGCCTCCTGAAGGCCGCCGCACTCATGGGTATGTCACGCATGATCCCGACGGCCGCCAAGGCCCTGGCCAAGAAGGCTCCCGTGGTGGCACGTACTGCCAGCGGAGGAGGCCCAGGGCTAGCATCTCAGATGCGAATGGCCGCCAAGGCTCAGGTTAGACCTCCAGCAGGATTGAGCGGAGGCGCCCTTCGAGGAGGTGCCGGTCCTATCACACAACCGGCAAACATCTACAAGCCGATGCCTCTAGTCAGTCCGCGCAATCCGAACAGCACTTTCGATGCGTCTCAACTTGGTATTCCACAAAAGATGGCGTCTATCCGTGCCACCCCCATCGCCAAGATGATTGCCGGTATCGCGGCCCGCCACGTTCAGTTCTAATCCTCTTATCTCAACCCTGCCCGTCGGCTACAACCGACGGGCTTTCTTTTTATATGCTACTATTTGTCTTCTTGGTCGCCATAGGCTACTTCTTCTTCGGCGGTTTACGACTCTCAAGATACTGATAATCAGTTAGATACACTTCAGGCTTGATTATATTTCCTGATTGGCTCATACTATTTTCCTTATGAACCACATGTCTCATCTGTTGTGTATCGCGGCCGGCGTTGCTCTCCATCGCTGGGTTTGGCCTCTCATCAAGTCCAAGCTCTTCGGTAAGTGAGCTAACCTCCCGTGATCCCACTGGCCCGGCGGTTAACCTGCCGGGCCTTTTGTTTAACCACCACTATGTACTTGCGATCTCCCAACGTAACCATCCACGAGGTCTGGCCCGAAATCTTCGTCGTCGAAGGGGTCGTGCTTCAGACCTATCAGGTGCTTCGTCAGCACTGCCTTGTTGCCCACGAGGGTAAGACCATCCGGATCATCCCGTCCAGCCTGACCCCTGACGACATCCTTGGACTGCTCCGATCAAAGCCAGCCGTCGTGGCACTCCACCCGTGAGTATCCTATCTAAGCTACTGGCACCGAAGATCCCACTGGGTCCTGAGCACATCAGATTCGTCACGGCCACTTGCACCAGACCTACGTGTGGCGTCACCATGCTGCAGAGTGTGATCCACGAATGTAAGATTTGCGCGGAGCCTCACCTTGACGTACAATGTCTCAACTGCGGTCAACATTTTTATTCAAATGACACAATCACAATTTCAAAAACTCCGTAAGGGCGACCTGTTGGTCCCATCTGAAGGTTCAGCCTTGCCGGCCGGCGAATACTGGTTTCTCCAGCAGGCATGGGTTGACGGAGCCTCGGCTGTAGTGCTGGACGGAGCCGGCATCACCAAGGAACGAACCGTACCGATCTCCCAGGCTGATCTGGACGTCTCCGTGGTCCAGACAGGGCTGATGGACATCTACCCGGCAGAGCACTGGCTGACCACTATCGGGATAGGCAACCCGGCCATGCTGAGCGTGCGGGTGCTTGAGGCATTTACCAACTTCCCAAATCCTCTGATCTACCACGGGCATGAAGTCATCAACGGCGAGGTATACGTGAAGGTCGGGGAGCCGGACCGCATACTTGGTTTTCTGCTGGCCAGTATCGTGAAGATGGTGCCTTACGTCCCATGAAGTTAGAATCATCGCAGTGGCAGGTAGAGGACCAGACCACCAAGGACAAGGTCACCATTCGACAGAGATCATCTCACGTCTCATTCCAGACTGCCCGGGACGTGTCCGCAGAGGCTTCCAAGAAGCTCAAGTCCAAGTCAGGCACCAAGCTGCACGCTACCGCTCCAAACGGTAGCGTGTACTTCGTGACTGCAACCGAGTAGCATTTCATGCTATAAGGTTTTGTATGACCCTAGTGGTCTATTCATCGAAGATCCACATCTATTGACATGAACAAAAACTCCAAAGCAAAACTCCAGGCCAGTCGCTCCGCAACCCGTGAAGGTATGAGCCGCACCGAAGGCGGTCGCAAGGTCATCTCCATCAATGACCCCAAGATCGCGCGTGGCCGGTATTCCAACGGCTGCATGGTCGTTTACCACAACACGGAGCAGGACGGAAAGAAGACGTCCATCACTCGGCACGAGTCCACCACGGATGTACGCGCTGTCTGCCGCACCAAGGTTGGCGGCAAGTCCGGAGGTCGCTGATACAACGGTTGAACTGTTACAAAATCAACGTCGTTAATATAACGGTTGAACTGTTAAGAAAATCATACAATGAGCACTACCAACGTCAAATACGGTCTGCGTCAGAGTCTCCTTGCGGCAAAGTCTATTGCGGCTCTCGACGAGCTGATGAGCAAGTCTTCCTCTTATACGGAAGCATCAGACAAAACCAAACGCGCGTGGCGCAGCACCTACAAGCGTGCAGCCAAGAAGCTTCAACCCGAGGTGTCCAAGTGAACGGGAAAACTGTCAAGCTGCTCCGCAGGTTGGCGCGAGCTGAGGGTCAAACGCTCCGTAGCATCAAAGGTAACTACGTGGGCATGAACCGCAACGACAGGACAGGCGTGAAGCAGGCAATCAAACAAAGGACAGGCAAGTGAACCTGAACCAGACCGGTGAACTGATCGATAAGGCTCGTGCCCGAGTCAACGAGCTGGTCGATCAGCAATCGTCCAGCGAGCACTTCAGCTTGCCGACCGACGACGCCAGGCGTCACCTCACGTCCATCACGGGCGTAAGCTTCGACCTGAAGCAGACAGTTAACCAGCTGGCTGACGAGCAGGAAGCGTTGCATAAACAGCTCAAGCTAGTCGACGAGCTGTACGAAAAAGGCTCAGCTGCCTTTGAGGACGCCAGGCTGGTTACCCAGCGGCTTCTCGACAACACACCTCCGGCATAACAAGCAGCGCCCCGGGCCACGTGCCTGGGGCGCATGCCCTTTTTTAGCTATCGAGTCTCAACACTACGTGGTATCTTACTCCAAATGAACGATGCCGAACTCATTGACGGCCTAATCAAGTGGGCAGCAGCCGAGGCTCCAACTTTGGTTGGAAATCTCAAGACGTTGGCCTCGTCTGACCCTACCACGCAGAAGTCCGTGGTGGATGATCTCCTGAAGATCAATGCACCCATCACGGCCCCCAGCTTGAGACAGGTCCTCACGGACAAAATCAATCCTTTCGGTACGCCGCTCGTCAACCGTCCCAACGATTGGGCTGACAAGAATGTGCTGCCAGCTTTCAAAGCCGGACTCCGAGCTGGAGGAACCAACTACTCGACCTCCATCGGCGACATAGCCAATCAGTTACAGAACCCTTCCGGCCAAGTCCAGAAGTGGTACAAGGATGTGATCAGCTCACCGGTGAATGCCGGGTTCAGCAACCAGGTAATGAACGTGCTGACCAACAGGCTCCCGCAGATGAACAAGAAGTCAGCCGACCAGAACCCACTCAAGGGAGGTATCGGCGACAAGATGGATCTCAGCAAGCAAAACCCCCGGCAGGTCAACAAGGGTATAGCGGTTGAGAAGGAGCACACACCCAAGACCGAACTTGCAAAGGACATCGTCAAGGATCACCTGACCGAGGACCCTGACTACTACTCCAAGCTTGAGAAGATCGAGAAGAGCGGGGCAGCCGCCGGGATTCAAATCCCAAACCTTCCGCCCGCGACAGGACCGGAGGCTATCGAGCACGCGCTCAGCATGTTAGATCTGGACCACCTGCACGAGTCCAACATGGCCATCGTCAAGTCCGGCAAGAAGACTCGCCGTCCTGATGCGATCCGAATTCTCGGACTCGTAGAGGGATTCCGACGTTCTGGAATTCATCCGAAGGATTTGATGCTTTCCAAGATACCCGTGATCCCGCCGAAGTTCCGGCCGTTCAACGTGGCGGGCGACACCTTCATCCCCGGTGACGCCAACGAGCTTTACCGCGACCTGGTTGACATCAAGGACGCGCACGGCCACCTGGAGGCAGAGCTTGGTGTGAACGGTGCCATGCACAACCGTATCAACGTGTACGACGCGGTCAAATCGGTCTACGGATTCGGAGACCCAGTCAAGGCGAAGACCCTGGAACGCGGCGTCAGCGGATTCCTCCGCAAGGTTACCGGCACGAGCCCTAAGTTCGGCGCCGTCCAGCGGACGCTGATCAGCAAGCCAGTTGACTACGTGGGCCGCGGAGTCATCGGGCTGGACCCCTCTCTGCAGCTCGACGAGATCGGACTGCCTGAAGACATGGCCTGGAAACTTTACGCCCCGCACGTTCAGCGCCGACTGGTCAGGTCTGGTCACAGCCCGTCCGATTCCGTAAAGGCGATAAATGATCGTAGCGTGTTGGCCCGCAAGCAGCTAGACAACGAGATAGCAGAGCGTCCCACCATGTACAGCCGCGCACCGGCCTGGCACAAGTTCAACGTGATCGGCGGCACCGCCAAGATCATTCCGGGTACGACCATCATGATCAACCCGCTCGTCGGAACCGGACTGTCTGCCGACCACGACGGAGATCAAATGAACGTCCACGTCCCGGCGCTTCCAGACGCTGTCAAAGACGTCAAGGAGCGACTCATGCCTAGCCGTATGTTGTTCAGCATCAAGGACAGAGAGAAGGTTGTCCCGGTGCCGAAGCATGAATTCATCCTTGGTCTGTACCAGGCCAAGAACCGAGTCGCCAAACAGTCTCACAGCTTCCCTACCGAACAGCACGCGCTGGCCGCGATCAATTCCGGCAAGGTCAACCTTAGCGACGACGTAACCATCGGATGAGCCAAAACTTTGAGCAAATAGAAGCCGCGGCCACCGTGGCGGTTGTCGAATGGTTGAACACTAATGTGGAGCGAGACCATGTCAGGTTCGGCATGATAGACGGCCGGATAGCCTGCTTTGTAGATCTGGCTACCGACGGCGCGGAGCTTGTATTCATTTCTCAGGGCACGACACACAAACCAAATGGCCTTGATCCGAAGGGTGAATGATTGTAACCTACTTGATGATATGGCCACTGATCTGAAATCTTTTCGAGCCCAGCTCGCCGCGATTCGTGATGAGATCACGAAAGCAGCATTTTTACCTATGCCTGGCGATGTGCCGCAACAGATGCAGCCCCAGGGCGATCCCAACGCTGCGCCTCCGCAAGGCATGCCGCCGCAGGGCGACCCCAATGCGGCTCCTCCGCAGGGTATGCCGCCTGGCGATCCGTCCCAAGGTATGCCGCCTCAAGGTGATCCGTCCCAAGGTATGCCTCCTGGTGCTCCGCAAGGTGCGCCTCAAGGTGCCCCGCAGGACCCTGGTGCTTCTCCAGACATGGGCCAGGTGATTGACCAGCTCGCCCAAGGA
>Ga0315286_10001943_pt1 | contig 19104 bp, 19 predicted proteins | sample YL17G10_0_MG_FD_205038 | JGI IMG/M metagenome (GOLD analysis project Ga0315286, IMG submission 205038) | Sediment microbial communities from Yellowstone Lake, YNP, Wyoming, USA - YL17G10_0 | ecosystem: Environmental > Aquatic > Freshwater > Lake > Sediment | place: USA: Wyoming | collected... | reverse complement strand
TTAGGATTCACCGCTGGTTCTGGAAATGATGGATGAGGTTGAGAAGCTCGCGGCAAAGATCAAGGACAAGACGCTCAGGGTGAAGGTCATTGACCTAATCAGGAACCCCCAACTCGATCTCAATTATCCGTGTTTACCGGTGAAGGAGTGCCCAGCTGGGGCATACCAGCACCACAGCTACAGCGGAGGCCTCCTCCAGCACACTATCGGGGTCACAAAGTTGAGTTTGACCCTATGCGACCTCGTCGAGGGAATCTATGGGGGTAAAGTGGACAGGGACATAGTCCTCGCAGGCGCCCTTATCCACGATATTATGAAATGCTATACCTACGAACCCCGCGGCGACGGTAGCTACATCAGCTCCTCCTTGGGGGAGAAGATCGATCACCTGACCCTCCTCGTCGCCGAACTATATAAGCGCGGGTTCCCAGTCGACGTCGTTCACGTCGTCGCCTCCCACCACGGGGACGTCAGCCCCATCAAGCCTAAGACAATGGAGGCCCTCATCGTGAGCATTGCAGACCTAGCTGACTCCGAGCTTAGCAGGAAGACCCTCCGTGCCGCAGAGTATCTCCTTAGACAGATGGGGCAGAGCCAACCCAAACTGAACTCAAGCAGGGAGGCCCTCGACCTCATACAGACGAAGAGTAAAGAGGGCTGGGACGGCGTCAAAAGGCTTAACAATGGGAAGAGCTGAGTCGACTCGCGCGCGCCGAGAGTATTCAATGTCTCCGCACGCGAAAACTCGGAGATATTATCATTTTTCCCAATGTGATATATGTGTACTTTATAAAACGACGACCCAAAGTACTTCTAGATCTGAATGACGCGAGTCAGTGGGTTCAAGCTTGAAGGTGTGCTTCCAGCAGTCGTAACACCCTTTGATAAGAATGAGGAGTTCGACGAGCAGGCATTCCGCCACCTTATAGAGTGGCTGATCGAAAAAGGAATCAACGGCATCGTCCCCTGTGGAACAACCGGCGAATTCTCACAGATGAAACATGAGGAGCGCCAGAGAGTTATTGAGGTTTGTGTTGACCAAGTAAATGGACGTATACCCGTCATAGCTGGTACAGGCGACACCTCGACGAAGCTCGTTATTGAGGCTACTAAGCATGCCCTTGATGTTGGGGCCGATGCCGCAATAATCGTTAATCCATATTACATGAAGCCTAAAGGGGGAAAAGGGATATATGATCACTACCTCGCGATCGCTGATGCCGTTGCAATTCCTATTGTTCTATACAACATTCCTCCAACTACAAACCAATACATACCCTGGCAGGTGATTGAGGACCTCGCTGAGGTTTCCAATATTGTAGCTTTGAAGGACTCCAGTGGTGACCTCAAGTACCTGATGTCTGTGCTGGAGAAGGTTCATGATAAAATCGACATCGTCTGTGGGTGGGATGAAGTCGTCCTTCCAGCATTAGCAGCTGGAGTCAATGGGATGATCCTCGCCAGCGCCAACGTTATCGCTCCCCAATGGCTTGACATCTACAGAAAGATGAAAGATGGCAAAATCGAGGAAGCGAGGATCGCTATGAGGAAGATACAAAAGTTTACCCGCCATATCGTCGCAACTGGTGCTCAAGGACCCAAGGTTTGCCTCAACTTCATGGGTCTTAAGGTTGGTAACACGAGGAGGCCGATCATACTTGGTGACACCGTAAGCTACGAGCTAAGGGAAGAGTTCCGTATCGAGTTGGAGAACCTCGGACTCGTTGAGAAAAAGCCTATAACTTTCAGAGTCCTACCTGAGGAGCCACTCCTGCAGAGATTCTATAATGTCGGATTAACACCTGAGATAATTGAACAATTCACACTGCGGACAGGTGAGGCACTCGTCGACCCCGACTCGACGGAAGTAGCTCATATTGACCTGATAATGGGAAACATCGATGGACCAGTTGGGAAGGCATACGCAGAAGTCCTTGTGAGACCAACAGCTGAGCGCGAGGCTACCCAGGCAATTCTCGAACCCAACTTGGCAGTAAAGCCCCCGACTCTCGTAGTACCAACAGTACCTGTAAAAGGCATGAGGGAGGCCAGTATGGTCTACGGGCCTGGACAAGCTGCCGTGGCCAAAGCTGTCGCCAAATCCGTTGAAGACGGGATTCTTCCACCAACAGACCAGCTTGTGTTAATAGCAAAGGTGTTTGTCCACCCATCCTCAACTGACCGTCAGAGAGTATTCATCAACAACTACAAGGCGATGCGCCACGCAATAAGAAAAGCCATGGAGGGCCGCCCAAGCGTTGAAGAAGAGGTTGATAACGCCGACAACTCACGCCACCCATTTAGGGAAAATATGTGAGGCTAATAATGGAGACTATTTTTAAACGACTTTTGTATGTGTTTAGCTCGGATTAAAAAATGAGAAATTTGAATTATTTTTATGTAATTTCCGCTATATTTTTCGTGGAAATGTCAAAATAAATATCGTTAAAAAGCTGAACTTTACATCGAAAATTATCGAGCTAAACACGTACCGACTTTTTATAGTGTAAAAATTGCGGGAAGACTAATATGGTGGCTACTAGGGGTTTTCTCTGGGCAGAGGTGCCAGAGCGGTTATTGGGCTAGTCTCGAAAACTAGTGGCCTTGAGCCTCAAGGGTTCGAATCCCTTCCTCTGCGCCATACAAAATGAGGAAAATGGGTAATATTTTGGCTTATTTTTGTTAATGGGTTTGTTTAAATCGGTATTGCGCACGCGATAGTGTGAATCTATTACTCTGCGCCAAATTTACTAGCTTAATAGGGGGTTCGAGCGCGCAAAATTTAACCGATAACTGTTTGTATTCGAAAGCAGATTAATCACAACACATACACAACCTGGAAAGTGATGTTATGCCCATAATAAGCGTAAATCAACTAAGAACACTAAGCGCCTCCATCTTCACCGGCCTAGGGACACCGAAGGAAGACGCAAACCTCGTAGCTGATCTACTAGTAGACGCCAACCTAACCGGCTTCGACAGCCATGGAGTAATAAGGATCCCCATCTACGCGAAGGGGATCAAGATGGGGGCAGTCAAACCCGGCGCGGAGATTAAAATAGTGAGCGAAACCCCCTCCACGGCGGTCATTGACGGTGGATGGAACCTGGGCCAAGTCGTGGCTAAATACGCGATGAATGTGTGCATCGAAAAGGCGAGAAAAGGAGTCGTCGGCCTAGTGACAGCGAGAAACAGCCACCACATCGGTCGCCTCAACACCTACGCGGAGATGGCTATGGCTCAGGACATGATCGGTATCGTGAGCGTTAACTCCAACAGCTTTGTTGCGCCATTCGGTGGGAAGTCGAAACAGCTGGGTACGAATCCACTGTGTTTTGCCATACCCTCCGGAGAGGAGCCTCCGATGATTCTGGACATGGCTACGTCGGTCTGGGCTAATGGCAAGATCATGGTCCATCAAGCCCGAGGCGAGGAGCTTCCTGAAGGAGTGTTCATGGACTCCGAGGGAAACCCAACGACGGACCCCAGTTGGTACACCAAGGGCGGTATTCTCCGCACCTTGGGTGGTGATATCGCTGGTTACAAGGGGTTCGGTCTCTCACTGTTGGTTGAGATTTTAACCGGTGCCCTTACGGGGGGTGGTGTCTCTAACAGCGAGGAGTATAGATCTAGGCCCTTCTATGGGGGGAACGGTATCTTCATGTTGGTTATTGATGTTGGGCAGGTTACTGATCTGGGTGGTTTCAAAAAGCGTGTTGACGGCCTCCTCAGGACGGTGAAGAACTCGCCGAAGGCGCCAGGGTACGATGAGATCATTATTCCGGGTGAACCCGAAAGGCGTATGAAGGAAAAGCTTCTGTGTGGGGGGATTTTCGTGGAGGATCAGACGTGGAATGAACTTGCTTCGCTGGCAAAGGAGCTGAAAATCAAGCTCCCTGTCTGAGGCGAATAAGCCCCACGCCGCTGATGGAGCAACCTAATCATATCAACTCGCGCGCGTGGGGAATTCATTAATGCGTGCGTTATTCGCGGTTGTAGGAAGGGGTCCAAGGGAGGATTATCTTACCTATTTTATCCATCTCCTCCCAATACCTCCACTGTTCATCAACGGATAGCTGCAGATATTCGAGGGCTGCCTCATTCCTCCATAGGTGGGAGAACCTCCCCTGCTTCATAACGTACTCCCTGATATTCTTCCTAGCAGTGGGCTTCGAGGTAATTCTGAAATGCCCGTTTTCGTACTCCCACAGAGCCCATATCCCTGTTTTGACCGCCATCTGCCCTAACTCAATCGTCTCCTCTGGTGGGAATGCCCAACCCTTTGGGCATGGTGTCAACAGCTGAACCAGCGAAGGCCTACCGCTGAAGAGGGCCTTCCTGACCTTATTAACTAAGTCAACTGGATGTGAAACACTGGCCGTGGCAACGTAGCCAATTGACGGATGTGCAGCAGCTATTAGTGCCATATCCTTCTTGAGCCTCTCATTGCCGATAGGTTTGATCTTCCCTGAGGGGGTGAAAGTGGTGGAGGCACCGAACGGTGTAGTGCTTGAAGCTTGAACACCCGTGTTGGCGTACGACTCGTTATCGTAGATGAGGTACAGCAGATGTGGGTAATCATAGGTAAGACCCATAGACAAGCCGCTCAGGCCAATGTCCGACATTCCGCCATCGCCACCATAGACGACGACGTTCACATCCTCCCTCTTCCGCTTCCCCTTAAACATGAGAGCCCTAAGCGCGGCCGCGGTTCCGATACCTGCCGGTCCGCCTGCCCCAAGCTGAGTGTGGTACCATGGAACGGCGTAGGGGGAGGAAAGGAACTGGTGTCCGTTCGCCACGTACATGCAACCCGTTGGACCCAGCACTATAGTATTAGGTCCAGCCGCCTTCAATACAAGTCTGTAGCCCAGCGCGGGACCGCACCCAGCGCAGGTCCTGTGCCCCGATACATAGTAATCCTCTTCGGGTATCTCGGTCAGCTTACTGATCAGTTTAGCCTCGTCGTTCATTCATCTTCACCTCTCACAGTGACCCATCTGACGGGTTTATCCACGCTACCCTTCTTCACCGATTCGATTAAGGCTTGAATGGAGTTCTCGAGCTCTGGGAGAGTCATCTCCCTGCCTCCTGCGAAGATGTAGTCCATTATTAGAGGCCGTTGCTTACTTTCGTAGAGGGCAGCCCTCACCTCATTGTAGAGAACGCTCCCATTACCAGGTGAACCAAGGCTGTATGAGAAGTCGACTACGCCGACTCCCTTCACCCCGTCGAGAGCCCTTGCTAGCTCTTCCGTCGGGAATGGCCTCAAGTACTTTAAGCGCAGCGACCCCACCTTGATTCCTGAGTTTCTCATCTTCTCGACGACGTAGTCAACATTTCTGGAATACGCTCCCATCGAAAGGATGGCATAATCGGCGTCCTCCATCTGGGTCTCCTCGAAGAAGGGAGAACAATCTCTTCCAAACATGTTCCCCCAAGCCTTCCACACCTCTGGGATAACGATGTTCTTCGCCCTCTTCATTGCTGCGTCTAAGGACTTCCTCTGCTCGGGTCCTATCAAGGATGGGGCAATATGCATCGCCTTACTCACTACTTCATACGCGGGATCGAGTGGATGAAGAGGCTTGTAAGGTGGCAGGAACTTTGTGACCTGCTCCTTTGTCGGTGGGGTAACCGGCGAAGCGATGTGGGTGATAGCCGCTCCATCCAACGCCACAAAGTGAGGAAGTAGAACTCTAGAGTCCTCAGCTATCCGATACGCGATGAGGGTCATCTCAAGCGCCTCCTGGGGATCCTTGGACCATGCCATGAGCCATCCGACGTCCCTGAACAGGAAAGCGTCGTTCCACTCCATACCAAAGTTCCCAGGATCATCGAGTGACCGACAACCCACGATTCCCACCACCGGTAATTGGCCAAGAGCTGTAACTATTACGGCCTCTGAACCGTAGATCAGCCCCGTACCTGAGCTCCCGACGAAAGTCCTGGCCCCAACAGCAGAAGCGTGCTTCACGACCTCGAACTGACTGTGCTCCGAGTCGCATACTAGGTACTCCGCGTAGAAATCCCCACCCGCTATCATCGTTGCGAGAGCATTCATGATGCCTGTGTAAGGCCTAATGGGGTATGCCGCAATCACATCGACGTCAGCCAGTTTCACAGCCTCCGCAACGGATCGAGCCCCTGTCCAAACGCGCCGCTTTTGAACGACTTTCTGAACGGCGACCTGCGAAGATTTACTCATACATCAATCACCTCAGTAAGCGTACTCGATAAGAGCCTCCCGTATCGAGAGGAACTCCTCCTCATCTAGACCCTCCAAGGCCTTTAGCTCGTGGGGCATCGATATCGCCTTAGAGCCACACATCCTTGCACAAATTCCACACCCCTTACAGTACTCGTAGTTGACCTTGATAGGATCAAAGTCTATGGCCCCATCGGGACAAAAGACGTAGCAAAGCTTACAATCAATGCACTTATTCTTATCAATCACTGGCCTGAATGTCCTCGCGAAACTCGTCTTGAAGCCGATATTTCTCTCGGATACCCTCGGCCCAAACTCGATGAGCGCCGGGGCAATCTCCTCCCACCTCGGCATAGATTTTATCCTCTGCTCGTATGTAGGGGCATTAGCGACCCTCTCCTTGAGGATCATATAGGCTTCCCTGTCCCACCACCTCTTTGTCCCCATGGACGACTTCACCTCACCTACGCTTGACTTTAGATTGTACTGTTCACAGTCCTCAGCCTTGAGCGAGACCTTGAGTGAATCAGCCTCCTCATATGCGGACCTGACTGCATCGACAGAATCCGTCTTCCCCTCGACTTCAACCATCGACTCAATAACATCATCGATGGAGTAGAGAGGCTCCATGGCTTTGGTTATAGCCCCAATCATCCCCAGGGCTATGTTTTGATTGTATTTCTTGGCTCTAAGGGTAATAATCCTACCCTCCCAGTCCTGGGCACAGCCATACTTCCTCACCAGCTTCAGGATCACACTCGGTTTTAAGGAGGTGTTAACAACAAGAGCCGCATTTCTCTTAGCTCCATCTAGGAGTAATGCCCTCTGGGATGTCGATTTCACAATAAGAGATGAATCCAACACCGCTACTGTGTCGAATACACTGCCCACCGGCTCGACCTCCTCTGGAAGGATCACCCTGATCCTCGGGTTGCCGAATACAGCATAATAGATGAAGGGCAGCTGGACCCTCTCTGGGCTATCATCATACCTCATGTAATAGAATGCATCTCTCCCTGCAGCAACTCCCGCATTGGAGAGGGTGAGCGCGATCTGTGAGGAGTGTGCGGTGTTAATGACTCCTCTACCGTGAACGGCGAGCCACGTCAGTTCCTCCAACTCAGGCGAAACCATTTGACTTCCAAGAAGTTCAGATCTCGTGGTTCTTAAGTTAGATCACAAACAAGCGATTTGCAGGCCGTTTAGATTGCGCACGCGACTCATACATCCAGGTATTCATTCGTGGCATGGGGGCAATCCTGGGATGGCAGTGAAAAGATTTCGACGAATGCGTGCAGAAGTACGGAGTGTTGACGGAGCATGTTGAGGCGCGCGCGTTACCTTACTTCCTAAGGTTGATGTTCCGCTCCTCAATTCCATCTTTCGTAATAAGGAGCATGTCTACGCCGTCACCGCTAGCGATGTCCCTCGCCACGGCGGCTTTTATCGCCTTGAGTGCGAGCTCGGCACCAGCCTCGACGCTCATCCCCTCCTTGTACTCTGCCTCGATGACACCCATCGCGATAGGTGCGCCGGTGCCGGCGGTGATGAACGGGTCGGGGATAAGGCTGCCTACGGGGTCCATGCTGAATAAGCTGGGCCCATCCTCGTCGACCCCACCTACGAGGGTCTCCATGAAGAGGGGAAACATCCTGCGCTGAAAGAGCATGTTAGCGACGAGCTTGCCAAGCGCCTTTACGCTGATGGGCCGATTGTTATCCAACTCGTAGAGGCTCGCGTATGCCGCGACCTCACGCGTCAGAGCCTGCATGTCGCTGACGAGGCCGGCGAAGGCGAGACCTATCCTGTCATTGAGCTTGTAGACCTTCATACCGCCCCTGCTTGTGAGCATGTTGCCCCAGGTAACGCGTTTCTCGGAGGCGAGTACTACTCCCCCTTTACAGATGAGTCCGATCGTTGTGGCGCCCTGATAATCTTGCCAGCCCATGCCCACACTTCCGAACCCTCTTCCCCACGGAGCGATATTAACTTGACGCTCGCCGACGCAGGCGCTTAACCTTCGTCCTCCCCGTCTCTGGGTCCACTTCGACGAAGTAGCCGAGTGCCTCTAATACGGGGATGGGGTTCTTGCACGCCTGCCCCTTCAGATAAGTCTTGTACGAGGCGAGGTCGCTCTCCTTAAGTTCCTCGAGACCCGAGCGGAGCTGCTCCAGCTTCTCAGGGGTGACGAGAACGCCTGGGAGCCTGACGTACTTCCTCTTCTCTGCCTCAACTCTCCTAATGAGCTCTCTGTCGGTGAGGCCGAGCCTGTTGGCTACGTCATCGATGATTATTAAGTCACCGTAGCTGCTCTTCCTAACGGGACTCTTGATCTCTATTATCGTCTCCTCCTCAAACTTATCCGCTCTAAGAACACCCCCATGGCTATTCCTGTTCAGCTCTAAGGGCCTCGTCTCACGGTGCCTCGGTGGGTATGCGACGTCGGCGCGAAGCCTCCACTCCTTTGACTCGAGGAGCCTCGCGAGTAATGCCTCGACCTTGCCACCGCGTATTCCGACTTGCTTCGACGGCTTAAGTGTCAACCCTATAGAGCCGACACGGATATCGGACTCACCCAGTGCTGATGCCGCCTTTTCCAGCCGCTCGTTCTTCCCCGAGTAGTTTATGGATATATGGACTGAGTAGGCGAGTACGACTGAGGCAAGGGCGAAGTTGTATAGTTGGAGCAGCTCATCAGGGGCGAGTTCCCTAAAGTCTATTAGATGCTGCTCGTCGAGGAGGTCTGCATAGAGACTCTCTTCAAGGTCCGAAGAAGCGACGCCGAGTCCCTCTGCTACCTTCGCTATTATCTCAGATCTATCCATTTCGGTGATTGATGGCCTCCTCGTTGCCTCCTCAAAGAGAAGTGTACGCACTTTGACCGGCGGAAGAAAAGAGCGTGCCCCGAATATGCTGTGGGAATCGAGGACAGCGGAGAGTCCCCTGACGAGCTTGAAGTCATAGCCGAGTTCCTCGCACTCCGCAAGCGCCTCGTTTAGCTTAGCCCTCTTCCTATTAATGTTCTCTTTATAGACGGCAATGAGGGTCTTGGCGAGGCTGACCTTTTCGTCGTCAGCGAAGATGGGAGTAAGCGCCGTCTTAGTCCGCCTGACCCTGATGAGTTCAGGTGGGAAGATCATGCCTCCTTCCTCCTCTTACTTAGACGCATCTCCGCTGTACCTAAGCTGACGAGTTCGTAGAGGGTCGCCTGTTTTCCCTCCTTCTTCCTTAAGACTCTGCCGAGGCGCTGGATGAACTCACGACTGCTACCCGTCCCGCTGAGGATCACTGCTACGGAGGCGTCGGGAACGTCTATCCCCTCGTCTAGAACCTGGCTAGTGATTATCCTCCTGTAGACGCCCCTGCGGAACCTGTCGAGTATCACCTCCCGCTCCTCTCTCATAGTTTGGTGGGTGATGGCGGGAAGAAGGAGGCTTCGGCTGATCCGGTATACAAGCTTGTTGTGACGGGTGAAGATGAGCGTTTTCTCACTGGGATTGGCCGAGAGTAGGCCCCGGAGGTACTCCTCCTTGCTCATACTGTTTAGTGCGATGTCCATAGCAGCGTTCCTCGCCATTAACGCCCTTCTCGCCTCCGGGTCCACCCCGCTCCTCTTGACGAAAAGGAGGTAGTCACGAGCACTCCTGATCCTAATACCCCTCCGCTGGAGGAAGCCCTTGTAGATGGCGAACTGCCTGTCGTACTCAAGCTTCTCTTCTGGCGAGAGGGGTACATTCACTGTCTTCACAGTATAGTCGCTGAGGTGCCTTCCAGCTAGTTCCTCAACGGCCTTCTCGTAAACGACAGAGCCAACAAGATCTTTGAGGCTGCTGATGACTTCCTCATTCCTCCCGATTGTCGCAGTTAAGCCCAGCCTGTAGGGGGCGAGGTAGCCTAGAGCTATCCTCGAGTTGCTCGGGGCGGGGAGGTGGTGGACCTCGTCAAAGACTATCAGTGAGAATCTATCACCAATCTCCCGAACCCTAAGGGCAGCGGAGTCGTAAGTAGATACCGTGATAGACCTCAACTCGTTGGAGCCACCGCCGATTGCGCCGATATCTAAACTAAACGCATCTTTGAGAGTGTTCCTCCACTGTTCCAATAGAACGATAGTAGGTACGACAACAATTGTAGCGACCTGCAGTCTCTCCATAGCTTTTATTGCCATGATCGTTTTACCCGCCCCGGTTGGGAGGACAACGATCCCCCTAAAACCCGACCTCTCCCAGCTAGCCACAGCCTCCGACTGGTAGTCCCGCGCCTCGAAGCGGGAGCTAGGCAAGTTTACAGGAGGCGCTTTGAGGGCTTCATCTCGGTATTCCAAACTACTCGCCTTCAGCTCTGAAAGAACTTTCGCATAATCATTCGCTTGTCTGCGGGTCGATGCTGTACCCTGATCGTTCTCGACTAGAAGAGTCCCCCTATCGAATCTGAGCCTGATCAAGGCGATGGATTGTCTTTTGGCTCCGCGCGGTTAAACCTGATCGGTGAACTTGGGGTTTTTGACTCCCCGCCCTTCGATAGTGATGCGCCCATAATTCCCCTCCGATCCCTCGATCATTATCTTAGTCCCGATGATCCTATTCGCTACCTCCACTGCTGTGAGGGTGTGCATTGTCAGTCGAGTCACAGTGAAGCTCGAGGTGCCCGTGGCGAGGGAGCAGGGTAGTATGAGGTTGTCGGCTGTGTGTTGATCAACGAATGCGCCCGTCTTTATCTGGGTCACTATCCGGTGGGCCGCCTCTGTTCCCACCTTCTCAGCGGTCTTCCCACGCTCACCGAGCCCATCGTCGCCGATTAGAGCGCCCCCCTCCGTCCAGAGACATATGACGCTCCCCGGGGAGAGGGGTTCTGATGCCTTGCCAGGGGTCACGACGTCTATCTCCGCCTCGAATCCCTCTTCCCTAAGTACCTTGACAGCAGCGTCGGCCTGCCTCTCAGCGATGTGTCTGGGTAGGCCTCCACACGTCGAGATGCCGTGGATTATCCTGACCTCGGCTTTGTTGCCCTGAATCGGGTTGAACCCCCGGATGGGGCTGATCTTAGCTTCGATGAGACCTCCACCTTTGGGGTAGTAGCCGTCACGCAGCACGCGGACCTCACCAATGAAACCCATCTTCCTCAGCCCAGCCCAGACAACGTGCTGTATTATAGGCATAGGGGGGGACCATCGAACAGCAGTTCCCCCCTTGGCTCTGATTTTTATGGTTTCGTCGGCGTATGCTGCGACGGGAGCCGCACATTGTAAGAGGAGGCTACAGCTCCCCGCTGTCCCTATATCGAACTCGAAGCTTCCACTTCTAAGCCTACCTGGATGAAACTCCACCTCATGGCTCCCTACCTTCAACCCCTTCGTGGTAGCCCCGCAAATCTCCGCCACCGCCTTGAGAGTAATCAAGTGTTGGGGCTTAAGACCAGACTGCTTCCTATTGGCGCGGACGTTGACGATCCTAACGGATTCGCCGAGGATAGCGCTGTAGGTGGTCGCCATGCGGAGGAGCTGCCCACCACCCTCCATCAGTGAACCGTCAACCTCGATCATTAGAGCCACCTACGTCGCGGTCCCCCCGCAGAAACGAATAATGTACTCTAAGCCTACTTTCTCGGCTGTCCTGAGCTCCTCGTCGCCTATGCCTGGGACGCCACAGGTCATTAGGAGGAGGTTTCTCGTCGAGGTGGTCACCTTACTGTAGTCAGCGTCTCTATACGGGTAGACGGCTATCAGTCTCTCGTCATCCTGGATGACAACCTCTCCTCCATTCAATCTAACTGCCTTGTCCATCCCGATGCCGAGGAACTCCTCACCTTCACTCGATTCCCTCATCAAGGGCTCACCCAGCATCTTATCGAGGTCGAAAGTGCCGAATGGTATGCTCGTAGATACTGAAGCGAGGTTGTAAGCGTCGACGAGAGTGTTTATCGTCGGTAAAGGGGTCCCCCTGAGTACCCTCCTCAGGAGCGCCTCCGCGGCGGGGCGTGTCTTCGTCGGGTCGACTTTGACTTTCCAGAAGAAGTCTCGATATGCCCTGAAGATGGGGTTATCCTTCAGTGCTTCGATGTCCCACTTCTTAGCTGCGCCCACGAATACCTCAGCTTTAAACTCCTCGAGACGAAGGTCTCGAGGGGCTATTGAGACTTCATAGATGGTGATTATCCTTGCTGATAGGCCTGGGAACTTCGCGCGCAGACCGGGATCTAGTTTTAGGTACATTATGCTATCCTGAATGGTTCTCTTCGTGTATCCTCACTGAGTCGGATTTTCCGAGGTCTCGGATTCGGTTCTCGCCGTCGATCTCCTTTACTATGCGGTAGACCGGGCCAGGGACGAGTTCGCTCCAATCCTCCCCTTTTAGGATTCTCCGCCTTATCTCGGTCGCCTCAAACTTGCTCCTTTTATGGAGGGGTATCTCATTCACGTTGTACCCCGCCTCTACGAGGAGCCTGCTCGTCAGGGCCTGATTAGAGTAAACTACGTCGAAACGTGGTGTCTGTGACTCGACATAGCTGACCCACGTCCTGTGGCTGGGGGCATCAGCGATTGGGATCAGCATAAACCTCTCTTTGTCAACCCCTGCCTCGGTGAGGGCGGCCCTTATCATCTCTATGCGCTCCCCCGCGGTGAATGGGTTGTCTGGCTCGTGGCTCATCTGGGCGCTGCCCACTACGATGATGATTTCCTCGGCTTCCTCGAGTATCGTCTGTATGGCGTGGAGGTGACCGAAGTGGAATGGCTGGAACCTTCCGACGAAGAGGGCACGGATCATCTGCACCACCAGGTGTTGGAGGGAAACTAGTCGGGGGACTCTTTATCTGTTTCCCCTAGACGTCGATACCCTCGGGTATCCTGCTCTCACAAGGTATACCAACCTGGCACAATCCGCAGCCGTAGCCCATGAAGTGGTAGGTTTCCTCGACGTAAGCGTGGGTCGTGTCGACGTAGTCGCTACACTTTTGTTTATCATGCCCCTTTTCTGAGATGGCACCAGCAGGGCATTTTCCGATGCAGGCTCCACATATGCCCTTTGCATACCAAAGGCAGTAGGCGTGGTGGTCGGTGTAAGTGCGCGGCATCGGGGGTATCCCGATCTTGGTGATGACTGAGCCGACCCTATGCGCCTTTCCTTTCACAGTTATTAGGCCGTCGCTTAGGCCAAACGTGCCGAGTCCAGCTGCGTAGGCGGCATGCCTCTCAGACCATGAAGAGGCGAAGAGGTATTTCTCGGACATGTGCTGTTTCCATAGGGGTGAGAGCATCGGAGCGACGGCGGGGTACCCAGCCTTCCCAAGCTCCTCTACGATGTGGGCGCGGAGTCGCATATTCACGGCCTCGCCCATGATGCGTGCCCTCGCCCACCTCTCACTGGGCATCTTTGTTTCCTTCCGGTGATCGTACTTCGTAGCCTTAGTCTGTGGGAGCACCCAGCTTATTACTGTGAGTTCATCGGACTTAACCTGGAGCGAGGGATAAGCACCTCTCATGAACTCGGTGGGGAGGGTGTAGAAGCTGCCTATGTCCCTCTTGTAGAAGTCGTATAGAGGGTCGGCGCCGTTTGAGAATCCGACAATCGGCTTATCCCAGGCAGGTTCGCCGATGTCGTTAAACGAGTTGTTAGGGCTAGCGATGTAGTCCTCCACGAGCCTTTTGACCCACTCGCTGTGGTCAACCTTATTACCCATGTTTCAGAATCTGTCCTCCCCAGATATAAACAAAGATTCGTAGTCGCGTCGGGCTTATATTCATCCCAATGCCTTACCATAACATCATCCCCTCGAGGCGGATATATGGAGAATCTACGTTTCCTTCACCTGAATTGGGACGAGGTTCAGGGGCTCACTGAGATTGTGGCTGGGAAGATCATCGCGTCAGATTTCAGACCAGATCTAATAGTCGCTGTGAGCAGGGGGGGTTTTGATCCCGCTAGGATACTTTGCGACCAGCTCGGTGTCCGTAGACTTGCCAGCGTCCAGTTGGAAGCCTACGATGGGATGGTTAAGCGCCCTGAGCCTGTTATCGTCTTCCAAGTCAACGCCGACGTCGCTGGATTGAAGGTCCTAATAGCGGATGACGTCTCAGACTCGGGAGCCTCACTGCTTAAGGCTAAGGAGTACATAAAGGGAAAGGAAGCATCATCGGTCAGATTGGCCACACTTCACATCAAGCCCTGGAGTAGATTCGTTCCGGACTACTACGCCGAAAGCGTCGACGCTTGGGTCGTCTACCCATGGGAGCTCAGGGAGTGCCTCATCGAAGTAGCGGAAAAGCTGCGCACCACAGGGCTGAGGGGGAGGGCCATCGCGGAGAAGCTTGTTGAGGTAGGATTCAAGGAGAGGGATATAGCTCGTTACTTACGACTATAATTATGAGGATTAGCCGCGTAGATTAATGCGTTTATGTGTTCTCGGGCTCTACTTCGCCCTCGACCTCTACCGCCATTAGATCCGACTTGACGACCCTCGTGGAGTACCCGGCGACCTTGTTCCTCATCTTCTTGGAGATGCCAATGTTAAGCTCCGTTACGAATTTTTTGTTGTGGTCGAAGTCTATGTTGAAACTCTTCGGGTACCTGTTGATGAGCTCAATCACTGTCCTCTTGACCATCTCTGTCCTGACTTTACCCACTTACATATCACCGGGATGGTTTTTGCCGATGCTCTATGTGGCTTGGGCACTCATTTAAACGTTTACCTTAGCCCCCACACGAATAATGGACTATCTTGAGGTCCTCCATTTACAAATTTTTCAGTGAGTAATACTAATTGTCATCGATGTGCTGTTTTAATCACAGACTTACCAAATAGGATCCAACCTTATTAAATGCCGTGAATCACCTTTAAACCGAGTATAAACCTAATTTCTAGTCTTTTTAAAAGAAAAAGGGATAAGAATTAAATATTTAAGGAAACTGAATAGTATTGGGGTTGATTTCAATTGACTGATGAGATTAAGGTTGCTCCGATGCACAAGCTGATTAAACGCGCTGGCGCAGACCGAGTAAGTGAAGAGAGCGCCATCGCTCTAGGTAAGGCCCTCGAGGAGATAGGGGTGAAGGTAGCTAAGGAAGCCCTCGACTACGCTAAACACGCTGGGCGAAAGACGGTGAAGGCGAAAGACATAGAGATCGCCGCCCAGAAGGTCCTAGAGAGGTAGCCTTAATATACGAAAGCCGCGGGCGACTATTTGACTAGTATGCGGCTTATTGACTGCGATGTAGTCGTTGTTGGCGGTGGACCATCTGGCTCGTCGGCTGCCAGAGCCGCGGCGGCTGCCGGCGCGCACACTGTTCTACTCGAGGAGCATCCAGTTATTGGTTCCCCAGTGTTCTGCGCCGAGGGGCTGAGCCTCAAAGGGATACAGGATGCGGGACTCCAGCCCATCGCCCCGCTTGTGGCGCAGAGGATCACGCGTGCAAGGGTCTTCGCCCCAAACAGGAACTACATAGACCTAACCAGCGACAACTGGGTTGGCTACACGCTGAATAGGCAATTCTTCGACAAAGCCATTGGCGACCTCGCCGTGAAGGCGGGAGTCGAGTTGCTGACGGAGACTAGGGCGACCAGCGTCTTCAAGGAGAACGGTAAGGTCGCGGGCGTGCTAGCTGAGAAAAATGGTGAGAAGCTTCAAGTCAAAGCTAAGATCACTATAGGCGCTGACGGTTACTGGTCAATTGTCCGCCGCTCCGCAGGGCTAGCTAGGTGGTACCAAGATGTAGTCACCTGCGCCCAATTCCAGCTTGGTGGCCTGCACTTCGAGGACCCCTCCACAAACGAGTTCTACGTCGGGACAAGCTACGCCCCAGGGGGATATGCGTGGGTTTTCCCGAAGAACGAGGAAGTCGCAAACGTCGGTCTCGGTGTTCGTAACATTCACACGGAGCCCGCGATCAACTACTTGAGGAAGTTCCTCGACTCAGATCCTAGGTTTAAAAGAGCGAAGGTCCAGCGTAGGAACGGTGGAGTCACACCTGTATCTGGTATGCTCGACAAGATCGTTGACGATAATTTGATGCTGGTCGGCGATGCGGCGGGTCAGCTAATTCCCATGACAGGGGCTGGCATCCATAGTGGCATCGAGGCAGGCAAGATAGCGGGAAAGGAGGCAGTAGATGCTATAATAGGGGAGGACACTTCCGCAAAGAGGCTCAACCAATACCGCATCAGGTTCGAGTCGTACTGGGGAAAGAGAATCAAGGACAGCCGTAATATTGTCGAGATGCTCGACAAGTTCAGTGACGACGATCTAAACATTCTCTCAACGGTCATCACGAACGACGAGATACTCGCCCTCGCAAACGGTGAAAACATAAAGAAGACAATCGCCAAGATCGTGGCGAGGTCGCCTGGGAAGATCATGAAGCTTATGGCGGCTTACCTCAAGTAAGTCGACCTTAATCCCGGGTTTTTAGTTTATTGTTTTACATGCCTATCCGATTAGCGGACGGATGAAATTAGCAATCGAAGATTTCGCTTAGCCATAGAAGCGAGCACGACTTGCCATAAAAAAAAGTTTTCGGGCTATTCATACTAAATAAATCGAGGGAGCAGTTGGTCATTTTTCTTTAAGCCAGACTAGGAGCCCCTTCTGGGCGTGCATCCTGTTCTCAGCCTGGTCGAAGACCACCGACTGTTTGCAGTCCATCACGTCTCGAGTGATCTCATACCCGATGTGGGCGGGAAGGCAGTGCATGACTATTGCGCCCTTTTTCGCTTTCTTAACTAGACCCATGTTGACCTGGAAGGTTTTAAACGCCTTTAACCGGGTCTCCTTCTCTGCCTCCATTCCTGCGCTCACCGCCACGTCAGTATAGATCACGTCCGCCCCCTTTACACTCTCAGCAGCGTCGTGAATAATCTTGACCTTCCCCTTTAACTTCTTCAGGAGGTCGGGGCTTGGGCTATACTTCGCACCGTCTGGGCACGCAACTGTGACGTTTACCCCGACGCTCGTCCCACCAATCATCGTGCTCGCAGCAGTGTTGCAGGCACCATCTCCTACATACGTTAAGTTGACGCCCGATAGCTTCCCCATCTTCTCCTTGATGGTGAGTAGATCGGCGAGGGTTTGGCAGGGGTGGTAAGCTTCCGTCATCCCGTTTATAACAGGGACCTCGCTCGCCTTACCCATCCTCTCAAGTATTTCCTGCTTTAGGACCCTCGCCATAATGAAGTCGCAGTACCTGCTCGTGTTCTTGACGCCATCCTCCATCGCCTCGTCCCTGGTAAACTTGCCCCCTTCTATGTTGTAGAAGATTGCGTGTCCACCGAGCTGGTTGAAGCCTGCCTCGAAGCTTACACGGGTTCTCAGGCTAGCTAGTTCAAAGAACAACATCAGGGTCTTCCCCTCCATGAGCTCCCCATACGAGGGGATGCTAGCCTTGATCTTAGAGGAGAGTTCGAGTATCTCTATCGTGTCTTTCTTTGATAAATCCCAGTCGCTCAGAACGTGTTTCATCTAACCCACCTGTGCCTGTATCTGCCTTGATTGTTCGACGAGTTGTGGTTCGAATGCTGGCCCGTTTATTAGTTTGGGCCATTCATAGGTGCCCTCAAACACGCAATGACCGAGGTCATTACACAGGAATTTATCGTATTGTTGCTTGCAGGCCTTACACGGCTTCATTCAGGTCGCTTCCTAGATTCTACGGTCATAGTTAATGAATCGGAATATATATTTTGCTGCAAATATGTTACATTATTGACTAGTAATGTCCCATTTATAATACTTGAACCAGTTTTAGGGGGAGCATCTTAAACGAGCCGCGCACGGATAATCATGATCCGATTTGCTCAAAACGAATAGGGACAAGCTCGTCAGGATATCCGTGATCGGTGAAGTGGTGAGTCCGGTTATCGGAGACTCGATTTACAAGATTACTGCAGACGGTGAGCCAGTGATCCTACCAGGAGTTGGCGGGATAACCTACAACATCCGAGTGGGTGACCCAGCCTGTGGCTGGATGGCTGACCACGTCGAGCCAGGTGTAAGCCTCGAGAACAGAGTCTCGGACCCTAGGTTTCCGAGGGGACAGAGCAATGCATTGAACATCCTCTCCTGCATCGGGAACGAGGCGGTTGTTGTGAAGGGGGACGCGAAGGGGGAGAAGGGTGTCGTCGTCGGGAAGCATGGAGGCATAGAGCACGTCATGGTCGACTTCCCACCCGAGATCATGGAGAAATTGGTCATCGAGGATAGGGTGCAGATTAAGGCTTGCGGCGTTGGGCTCCAACTCCTCGACGCCCCCGATGTCAAGGTCTACAATATCAGCCCAGAATTCCTAGACGCCATCGACCCCAAGATAACGAAGGGGAGACTCGAGGTCCCTGTGACCCATGAAGTCCCCGCCGCAATAATGGGTAGCGGTCTCGGCCGTAACCAGACGAGTAGTGGAGACTACGACATTACCATGTTCTGCCAGGAAACTGTTATGGAATGCGGTCTAGACAACCTGAGACTCGGCGACCTCGTCGCCATAAGAGATTCGGACAGCAGCTACGGGCGCATCTATAGAAAGGGCTCAATGACGGTTGGAATCGTGACCCACAGCGACTGCGTCATCGCTGGTCATGGACCTGGGGTTACAACGCTCTTCACATCTAAGAATGGGATGATTAGGCCCGTTGTACAGAAAGATGCCAACGTGGCAAAACTGCTAAGGTTGAGGGATGACCTGTAACCACACTATCATCATTTTCTGAGGCTCATCTGAGACTTTTTGATTAGGTGTTGGGTTAGTTTGGTCGGGTTAACGTTTTTATTGGGGATAGGATAGTCTAATTGGCGCGCTCCCGTCGTCTAGTTCGGTCAAGGATATGGGCCTCTCGAGTCCGAGATCCCGGGTTCAAATCCCGGCGGGAGCACCAACCCTCGTAGTCAAAACTAACATTAGGAGCATTATACT
>Ga0315286_10001942_pt1 | contig 19104 bp, 12 predicted proteins | sample YL17G10_0_MG_FD_205038 | JGI IMG/M metagenome (GOLD analysis project Ga0315286, IMG submission 205038) | Sediment microbial communities from Yellowstone Lake, YNP, Wyoming, USA - YL17G10_0 | ecosystem: Environmental > Aquatic > Freshwater > Lake > Sediment | place: USA: Wyoming | collected... | reverse complement strand
TGATCCGGGCGAACAGCCGGATGCCTTTTGCGATGCAGCGCCCAAAAGACCCGAACACTGGCGAACGTGGTGCGCTTGCTGTCGATCTTGAAGGACTTGTGTACACAGTTGGCGTAGTCGGCGTCAACGAGATGGTACAGCATCACACGGGCAAACAGCTCCACGAATCAAAAGAGGCTTTCAAGCTTGCTATACGGGCGATGACCGAGATGGAACTCTACGGTCGTGACCTTTCAAAGAAGAACAACATGACCATAGCGCTTGCACGGACACCGGCAGAGACGACAGGGCAAAGATTCGCGGTTGCCGACCTGCTCGATCGTCGTTATCACCATTTTGCTATAAAGGTGATCAAAGGTGACATTGAAGAAGGTCTGAAGATGCTGGGCACAAGCCGCGATCTCCCTGTTTACTATACCAACGGTACCCATGTAGCACCAGGGGCGAATGTTCCTCTCACCAAACGGATAGAGATCGAGCATGTATTTTTCCCTATTGTAGATGGGGGTAACATCTTCCATATCTGGCTGGGTGAAGCACGTCCTGACCCGCGTGGACTTATGGATATGGCAATGAAGCTCTGCAGGAATACCCAGATCGGGTATTTTGCCTTCACCCGCGACATCACTGTTTCGCTGCGGCAGTTCCACGAGATGCGATCGGGAAAGCAATCTGTTAACCCGTGGGTCTCGTCGGATTTGCCTGTTAAGGTATAATCCTTTTAGCACTACAGAACTCCTTTTTTTGGTGGGGAAACACAGGTAATTGGTTCTTACTTTTTGGATAAACGAGACTTACTTCTGGCATAATGACATGGATAATAAGTATTACCTCCAGTAACCAAAACCGGGATATAACTATTTGTTTCTTTTCATTAATGTTTTTAACAAAGGTGACACCCGTATCTGGCCCCCCACCTCCGGCAATATCAACGTCTACTATAATGAACAAAAATATTCTGCGGATCCTACCCATTATCTTCCCGACAAATCATCAGACCGCAAAGCAACAGCAATTGAAGTAAAGGAAGTCCAGTATTTCCAAAAAACTCTTTGGTACTGAATACGTTGAGGATTTCGGGTACTCGCATGGCGCGCAGCTCGCTTATCTCTATCCGGGCAAGAGCACTGCAATTGATGGGTATCTTATGTTTGAGGTTCCTGTCTCGCATACTCCGGAAAAAGCATATGCTGAGATAGCATTCAACGGAAATACCGTAGGAGTCTGGAAACTCGTTGAGATCGAAAACGTTTCAATACATCACATTTTTTATTTAAAAAAAGTCAAAGATAATCAGTATTGCTTTACCTTTTTTAGCGTGATATCCATTAAACCGCGGTGGATCCGATAGTAACTGTGAATTCTGTCTACAGGCTTATCAAGCATGATGGTAATGTCCCGGTTATCAATACAGACATGTACGTTGTTTGACTGGATGTCAATAGAGGGAGCGTTCTTTGGATTAACGGGCATCGTTGCGGTGATATAAATCATATCATCAGATTCCACGACTTCGTACGGGATTTCTACATCATCGCCGGGATCTCCAGCCCGGAAGATCTCGGGGTCTCCGTTTGAAGGGTGCCGGGTAATTATCGTGTATCCTACTATGCGTGCGTGATGGCTGTCCGGCATGTTTTTGACAATGTCTTCAACGATCTTTGCGAGGTTGTTAAAAACATCGTCGTAAGGGTTGTTCGGATTATTCTGCATATACGCCTCGGAGTGTATACCGCTCTTTTATCCGCCCGATGAGTCCCTTACGCTCGAATCGTTTCAGGATTTCACCAAGATCTTTTTGTGACACGTCAGTGACCTGTTCCAGTTCCTGAAACGTAAGAGAGTCATGCGAAAGCGCTATGATTACAGTAATCTCTCGATCGCTCCTGAATAAATCCTTATGGTTTCGGGCAAGGTCATTCATTTTTATTTCGATATCATGGTTTACCTGTTCGAGGTTAGAAAGGATCATGTCGTGGGCTTTAATCATTCTCCCCAGTATGGTGACCGAGTTTTTGAGATGGTTGTTCCTGGTATCCTCGTCATCAATTACTTCGGTAAGCACCCGCACCTGTTTGAGATTTATGTTGATGAGAATGTCATTTTCGAGGTAATAATATTTCCGGCGCCGGTCGTCCATCTGGCAGGAAAGGATTGCTTCCCGCTCCATCATCTGGAGATGATCGATGACGGCTTTTGGCGAGAGCATCAGCGTCTCAGAGATCTCGGTGACAAAACAGGGTTTCTGTCGCAACAGTTCAATAATCCGCCTTCGGTTCCGGTTCCCGAGGATGTCGAGCATGCGGGAAACCTCAACAGCATCGTACATCTTTACTTAATGTTAGTATTGAAAATATTTAAAAAGTTATTCAACATGATATGGTAACCTTGAGAATCACCGTATGAGAAAGTGAGGTTATACCCCTTGTCAAGTATGAGATAATGAATGCATGATATCTTTTTATTTTTATTATTACCAAGCATTATCTGTTTACAGCACCTATTAGTTATGGTGATATATGGTGGAGAGACAACCCGTTGAATCATGTAACCTGAAAACGGTTGGTTACGATACTCATTTAAAAAATTTAGAGATAGAGTTCCATTCCGGGATGGTATTTCAATATCAGAATGTTCCTTCCCACATCTTTGCAAACCTTTTAAGTGCGCAATCAACCGGGACTTTTTTTACCGAAAATATTAAAAACCGGTATCGATCGAAGCGGCTTGATAAGGTTACCGCACGGTGATTATCCAGCCGTAATCATCAGGAAAGATCATTTATCTTTTGAATTTTTTTTCAATCTTTATGCTTCTATTATGAGAAAACTGGTACTGAGCATACCGGGGTATATGATCACTGATACCCATGAGGTCAGGTCTCGTTTCCCTACTCTACAAGGTTCCTGATTTTGTTGCATCAACAGTCATAGTATCATAAACAATAGTATTTACCTAATTTTCATAAAACGCAGAATTCTCATGATTGATAATATCTGATACAAACCGGACCGGCAATGACACCGGATAGATTCGTAAAAAAAGATTGGGTTAGGCTGCACCGGCACTATCGTAAAGCAGGCATATGTACCGCATAAACAGGAGTGTTATTGGAGCAATAAGACAGAGGTAAATAATGATGCCTAGGTACGGGATCATAGTCAGGATTCCAACAATAATTCCAACAATGATTCCTACGACAATAAGGACGATCAGTGCAATGATGTACGGCACCCAGCCTATTTTGTTGATTGTTGCAAGAATTGCAGACATATTTAATGCCTCACCGATGCTTCCGGTTCGGGCGAAGCGGACTATTCCGATTACCTCAAAGACGGCAATGATGACTCCAAGGACGAACATGACCAAAACGCCGAGAGCCATGGCACCTAATGCTGCCATCATTGCTGAGTAATTGCCGGACATTATGGCCGCCGCTGATGCTCCCATAACCAGAATCCAGACAATGATGATAGGTAATGCGTAGATCAGGGAAACGATGAAATATTTAATACCGTCAATGAAAAGGGCGCCCCAGTCATTAACTTCAGGGGCTGGTTTTTCACCCCGCAGAACCTTCATCGCATATCCCATCAGGGGAAGTCCGAAAAGGATAGTTGCGATGATCAGCATCAGCCACTTGTTCCACTTGCCAACGACAGCTTCCTTTGCGTATTCAAAGGATTCACCAACCATACTACCGTAATCCATATCTGTAAACCTCGTGAAAGGCAACTTCTGCCAATCATCCATGACCATACAGCCACAAACGATTTAAATAATCTATGATTATTTCGCAGACTATAAATTTATCGCAAAAAATAAGCCAAAATTAAAAAAAGAGCACGGGTCAGTGCCTGAAGTAGCGTATGCCCGTAAAAACCATTGCCATGTGCAACCGGTTTGCAGCATCGATCACCTCTTTATCACGAATAGATCCTCCCGGCTGCACAAGTGCAGTAGCTCCTGCCTGAGCGGCAACTTCTAGTGTGTCCGGGAACGGCAGGAACGCATCTGAAGCCACAGCAGAACCTTTGAGTGAATCAGATGCTTTCATGATGGCAATCTTTGCCGAATCCACCCTGCTCATCTGCCCGGCGCCGATTCCCAGGGTGTGTTTCTGATCGGCAAATATGATGGTATTGCTTTTAGTATGTTTGCACACCTTCCAGGCAAGCTGGATTGCATGCATTTCATCAGGTGTTGGATCCCGGTCGGTGATCACTTCCCAGTGCTCCTGGTAGGGGGGCGTTCGCTGGACCAGCACACCCCCATCAATGGACCGGATCTCATCAGATTCAGATTTTTGTGGGATTGCAAGCACACGCATGTTCTCTTTTTTTGCCATGATCCCAAGAGCATCTTTTGAGAATGATGGAGCGACAAGGACTTCAACAAACGTCTTTGCAATCTCTTCTGCCACTTTTTTATCAATTTCCCGGTTCAGGCAGACAACCGATCCATAGGCAGAAACAGGATCAACTTCACGGGCTGTGATGTAGGTATCAAGCAGGTCTGTACCAATGGCAACCCCGCAGGGATTATTGTGCTTGACGATTACGGCAGCGGTTTCTTCAAACTCGCGGAGAAGTGTAACACCGGCGTTTACATCAAGATAATTATTATACGACATCTGCTTTCCCTGGATCGGCTCCGTTCCCGCAATACCGGTAGTACCATAGACTGCAGCCTGCTGGTGCGGATTTTCTCCATACCTCAGTGTCCTGCCATGATTGAACTGAACCGTGAACGTTGAGGGAAACGGGGCATCGAGCAGGTAGAGGTAATTGCTGATCGCTGCATCGTAAACAGCAGTCCTGGCAAATGCCTTTTTTGCAAGTTCAAGCCGCTGTTCCGAAGAGATCTCACCGTTATGAATTGCTCTGATCACCGCCGGGTAATCCGCAGGGTCAACAACAACTGCTACCTGTTTGTAATTTTTTGCCCCTGCACGGATCATCGCCGGTCCGCCGACATCGATGAATTCGATTAATGCTTCAAGACTCAACTGCTGCCCGGACATCTTCTCGAATGGGTACAGGTTTACTACCAGCAGATCGATCCGGTTGATACCGTGCTTTGCCATTACGGCATCATCGATTTGCCGTCTCCCCAACAGCCCCCCGTGGACTTTCGGGTGCAGTGTCTTGACCCGTCCATCCATCATCTCGGGAAAGCCGGTATAACTGGAAACCTCAGTAAACTTTACACCGGCATCAGCAAGTGCCTTTCCGGTTCCGCCCGAACTCATGATGCTGTATTTATGTCTCAGAAGCACCTGTGCGAGCTCGATGATACCCGTCTTGTCCCAGACCGAAAGCAGTGCCCACTTCATGGTCTAGTGTATGCAGAACAGGAAAGAAAAATGTATGCAGATTATTTCATGGAGAGAAAATGAAAAACCCTATTCTGGAATTAAAAAACCTGGATCTTCTATCATCTGGTGTACTGGTACCTGCAAATCACTTTAAATAAATCTCATAAAAATGCTTGAATATCGAATTATACGGATAATTGTGCCCAATTTTAAAAAACAGGTAATATTCAGCGGTTCTCTTGGGGGGATTATGTAAAATTATATATAGAACCACAATACAATAGATATTGGAATGTCGAATGGGATGTACTATGCACGACGCAGAACACAGTACAGAACTAAACGAAGTACAGGATTCTGGTGTTGGAGAAAGTCCCCTTCCGGAATCCCAACTGCTTGTGGCTGAGCTCAAAGCGCAAAAGAAAGCTTTTGCGGAATTAAACGATCAGCTCCTCAGGCTTGCTGCAGACTATGAAAATTTTAAAAAACGTACAGCTCGTGAAAGGGAGACCCTCATTTCACTTGCAAATGAACGATTCGCCATTGACATCCTCGAAGTGGTTGACAACTTTGAACGGGCATTAAAAACGGATGATACACACCTGCGTGAAGGTATCCTTCAGATCCGGCAGCTCCTTAACGCCCAATTGCTACGCAATGGTATAACTCCCTTAGATGCACAAAAAAAACAATTCAATCCTGCAGAACATGAAGCCGTCGCTCATATCACGTCAGAAGAACCGGCGGGCACCGTGATCGATGAAGTCTCACGCGGGTATCGTATGCATGATAAAGTGATCAGATACGCAAAAGTTGCCGTATCCAAAGGAAATCAGAAAGATCAGGAGGTATAAAAAAATGGCAAAAGAGAAGGTTTTGGGAATCGATCTGGGAACAACCTTTTCCTGTATGTCTATCATGGAGGCAGGAAAGCCGATCGTGATTCCCAACGCAGAAGGCGGGCGGACAACCGCATCGATCGTTGCATTCACCAAAGAGGGAGAACGACTTGTCGGCAGCCTGGCCAAACGCCAGGCGGTTACCAATCCCCAGCGGACTATCCAGTCAATCAAGCGTAAGATGGGATCAACTGAAAAAATTAAAATCGACGAAAAGAGTTTTACGCCCCAGGAAATATCGGCTATGATCCTGCAGAAGATGAAAGTCGATGCTGAGGCATACTTAGGTGAGAAGATTTCAAAAGCGGTTATCACTGTTCCGGCATACTTCAACGATGCACAGCGGCAGGCAACCAAGGATGCCGGAAAGATTGCCGGTCTTGATGTCATGCGCATCATCAACGAGCCCACAGCAAGCGCACTGGCATACGGCATTGATAAAGAGCAGGACGCCACCGTACTTGTGTATGACCTTGGTGGCGGTACATTTGATGTTTCGATTCTGACCCTTGGCGACGGTGTCTTTGAAGTAAAATCAACTGCCGGTAATAACCTCCTTGGTGGAGATGACTTCGACAAACGCGTCGCAGACTACCTTATTGAGGAGTTTAAGAAAAAAGAGGGAGTTGACCTGCGCAATGATCCGTATGCCATGCAGAGACTGCGTGATGCATCAGAGAATGCAAAGATCGAGCTCTCACAGCGCCAGTCCACCAACATCAACCTGCCCTACATTACTACGGATACGAGTGGCCCCAAATTCCTCAACTTCGATCTTACCCGTTCAAAACTCGAACAGCTTATTGGGGACCTCGTCGAATCCACTGTCGGACCGGTGAAGCAGGCACTGAGCGATGCAAAGCTTGAACCAAAGGACATCGATCACGTCCTCCTCGTAGGAGGTTCCACCCGTGTCCCCCTTGTCCAGGATACCGTAAAAAAGATTCTTGGGAAAGAGCCCGACAAGGGCATCAACCCCGATGAGTGCGTTGCCCTTGGTGCAGGAATCCAGGGTGCTGTGCTGACCGGTGAGACAAAAGATATTGTCCTGCTCGATGTCACCCCGCTCACGCTGGGCATAGAGACCCTTGGTGGTATCGCAACCAAACTGATCGAACGCAATACCACCATCCCCACACGGAAGAGCCAGATATTCTCGACAGCAGCCGATGGGCAGACCAGTGTCGAGATCCACGTGGAACAGGGTGAGCGGGCTCTTGCAAAAGATAACTTCACCCTAGGCAGGTTCCAGCTGACCGGCATCCCGCCGGCACCCCGTGGCATACCCCAGATTGAAGTCACTTTTGATATTGACTCAAACGGCATTATTCATGTATCGGCAAAGGATCTGGGGTCAGGCAACCAGCAGGCAATCTCGATCAAGGGAGATAAGAAACTCTCTGAGGAAGACATCAAGAAGATGATGAATGCAGCCAAACAGTTCGAGGCTGAGGATAAGAAAAAGCGCGATGAGATTGAGCTGCACAACCAGGCGGATACTGCTGTATTCACTGCTGAAAAGATGCTTAAAGAGAGCGGGGACAAGCTTGAAACAGCTGACAAGCTAAAAGTTGAGGAAGGCATTGCTGCAGTAAAGAAAGCGCTGACAGACGACAACCTTGATGAGATAAAGAAATCAATGGAAGCGCTGACTGAAAGTGTCTATGCAGCAACAACCAAAATCTACCAGAAGATTCAGGCAGAGCAGACATCACAACAGCAGGCAGGAGCCGGTGCTGCACCGCAACCTGATAAAAATACCGATGATAATGTTGTCAATGCAGATTATAACGTAAAAGAAGAGTGAGCTAAAAAATGAGTGCGGATGACTACTACGATATCCTCGGCATACCCCGTAGTGCTGATGATAAGGAGATCAAGAAGGCATACCGCAACCTCGCCCGGAAATACCATCCCGATGTCTGCAAGGAGAAGGGTGCAGAAGAGAAGTTCAAGGGGATCAACGAGGCTTATAGCGTCCTCTCAGATGAGCAGAAGAAAGCACAATACGATAATATGGGCCATGAAACGTTTACCAATGCGTCCAAAGGCTCATATACGGGAGCGGGTGGATTCGGGGGCGGAGGTTTCTCCACCGATTTCTCGGGTTTCGGCGATATTTTTGATTTCTTTGGCGGGGGTCAGAGACGATCGGGTCCCCAGCCAGGTGCCGATCTGCTCATGCGCATCCAGATCAGTCTTGAAGAAGCAGTATCCGGTGTAGACCGGGACATAGAAGTGATGCATACTGAACCCTGTCCTGCATGTAATGGAACGGGCAGTGAAACAAAACGACTGAATACCTGTTCCCGCTGTGGTGGCAGTGGACAGATGCGACAAGCTGCAAATTCAGCCTTCGGCCAGTTCATCCGGATGATGACCTGCAATCAGTGCGGCGGAAAAGGAAAAATTCCTGAAAAAGTCTGCAAAGAGTGCCGGGGGTCTGGTCATTCACGAGTGAAACGGAAAGTATCCGTGCATATACCTGCAGGAATCGATAACGGTATGCGACTTCGCATGGAGGGGTATGGTGAAGCGGGTGATTTTGGTGCACCCAATGGTGACCTGTTTATTGAGGTGTATGTCCAGTCCCACAACCGTTTTATCCGGAACGGAGATAACCTCGAGATCACCATTGAGATCAGTCCTGTACAGGCAGTGCTGGGGACATCGATCGAAATTGAAACGATAGATAAACGGCATATTGACTTAAAAGTACCCCCCGGCATACAGCACAACACAGCGTTGAAAATTGCCGGTGAAGGGATCAAGCGTCGTGGAAAACCCGGTGACCTGCTTGTCAGGGTAAAAATTGTCACCCCAAAATCCATCAGCAGTGAGCAGAAGGAACTCTACGTGAAACTTGCCGAGCTTGAAGGAAAGAGCAGTGGTTCAGGAGGATTTTTCTCCGGAATCATGGGAAAAAAGAAAGGTAAAAAGTAACCGGAAAATTGCTCTGGCTATTCTTTTTTATACAAGGGGATTTTATCATTTTTACGCACTTATTTGAGTGCCGGTAACTAATGAGATCAGGATGAGACTGCTCGTTGAGCTGTCCGGTGAAAACCCGACACTTCCCTTTGCCGAACTTGATTGCATTGGTAAAGTAATCGATCGCCGGCCTCAGGTTGCGGTCGTTGAGGCACCTGATCCAGAAGAAGCACACCGGCTTGCCATGACGCAGGTCGTGTCAGAATATCTCGGGGAATGTGAGCCTAATCTTCCTGCATTCCAAAAACTACTCAAAGAACTAGCCATTAAAACCAGTCAGTCATTTGCAGGACGTACCAAAAAAGTTCATGGAGGCTGCCTCGAAAGAAATCCCTGCTCACAGAGAGAGTTTGAACGGTTGATTGGAACAATGATAGAGGGTCCTGTTTCACTGGACAAACCAGACATAGAATACCGTGCTATACTCTCGGAGGACCGGTGCTATTTTGGCAAAGTTCTCTTCAATATCAATCGAGGAGCCTATGATGTCCGCAATCCCGGAAAAAGGGACTTTTTCCATCCAGGAGTGATGATGCCAAGGATGGCACGGACGCTCATCAATTTAACCTGTTCGCAAGCGGGGGACGTAGTGCTTGATCCGTTCTGCGGCACGGGGGGCATCCTGATCGAAGCGGAGATGCTCGGAATGCATTCATTAGGAAGTGATTTTGACCCGATGATGGTTGATGGCACCCGTCAAAATGTAACGCAACCGGATCTCATGCTTGCTGATGCAACGCATCTGCCATTGGGTAATCATACCATTGATGCAGTGGTGACGGATTTTCCCTACGGGCAATCGGTCTGCATTAAAAAACCTGACACGATGGCAAATCTTTACGCTGAAGCTCTGGACGAGATGTATCGTGTACTTAAAATTGGACACAGGGCTGTGGTAGTCACGCATACGGATATTTCAGATATCGTTGCATCACCTATGACTATTCTGCAACGACATGAGCAGCGGGTTCATAAAAGCCTTACCCGTCGCGTTCTCGTACTGACGCGGTAAGGTACAATCCTCGGAACCTGAAGAACTCTTTATGTAACCCCAGTACCACATATATTCTGGATAGTATGGAAACAGAGAATGTGACTAAAGCAGCAATTTTTGTATGTATCTTTTTATCCTGTATCTGCATTCCCGTAGTGGCATACTCGAGCGATGCGATCGGGTGGTTCGAGCAGGGAAATGCATTCATGAAAAATAAAAATTATTCTGAGGCAAATCGCGTATATGATAAGGCTATCACCTTTGAACCCGATTATTTTGAAGCTTGGAATGGAAAAGCGGATGCACTTAACCGGGCACAGCAATTCACCGAAGCGCTTGAAGCATCCGATCGCGTGCTTGTGCTCAAACCCGATTATGTTCAGGGATGGATAAACCGCGGGTACATCCTATATAATCTCGGCCGTTATGATGAGGAACTGAAAGCGTACGAGACCGCGATCGCCATTGATCCTACCAGTCCCGACGCGTGGTTCGATAAAGGCTTCTCCCTTGCGGGCATGAAGAGATATGATGAAGCAATCGCGGCGTTTGATAAAGTCCAGGCTCTCGATCCCACATACCGGAACCTCGCAGCGAATAAACGCATTGCAGAACAGAGTCGGGATGCGGCCAGGTCGAATGCGAGTGCAAAAACACCTTTAACCATCCCCACACAATCACAGATAAAAACTTCCCCCACTCTTCCGGCAGGTACAGTGTCAATTACTGAAACAAAAAAATCTCCCGTTTCTGTGGGAGGAGTTATCGGAATTTTTTTAATTCTTATTGTGGTTCGACATATTGGAAGATGTAAAAAATGGTAAATCCGGCTCTGGAGAAACGGACATCAACCTGTTGAGTTCACTATGGAACCATGAAAATCGATCGGGTACTTGAATCCTCCCGCCTCAGGGCCTCTCCGTTGCACGGCGGGGCACAAAGGTTTCAGCATTTTTTTAGTCACTTAAACCACCGCGGGGGCGTCCCTTCGGGGGCGGCGGTGTTCATCCCGATGGTAATAAATGGATAATATCTAACGAATATCCAAAATATCCGTTTTTTATAGGAAATAAAAAAACCTGACCGCTTTGGCAGGTGTTTTTCCCCCACCGCTTTATGCTCCCCCATAGTGCGATATCCCCGGTAAAGGGTATACATCATCATCGCTCTTTAGTGCAGGGGCAGTATGGGAGACAGGCACTGTCCCATCTTCATCTTTCATTACATTTCCTGATATAAGGAATTCTCCAGAGCCAATAATTCATTTATTGAAAAATGGGTAAAATCTTACTGCGCCTTCTTATAACAAATCTTGGCCTCTTCATGTTTGCCTATCGTATCAAGTATCCCTCCAATATCATTCCATACTTCTTTACGCCCGGGATCAATTTCCAACGCATGTTTGAAGGTAGTCAGAGCTTCCTGAAACTTCCCAAGCTCATATAATGCCCGGCCCTTATAGATCCACGCGTCCACAAAATCCGGTTGGATCGATATCATAGCACTAAATGCTTCGCTGGCATCCAGGAACCGCCCGAGTGCAATAAGTGCACTGCCTTTGGTGAAATAGGCTATTGAGAACGTGGGTTCAATAGATACCGCCCGTTCATAGGATTCAATTGCATTCCCGCTTTGACCCTGAGCTGCAAGCGCCATACCGTGACGTGTCCAGCCAATAGCATTCTCCGGGTCCAGATCGAGGCTTTTCTCGTATGCAGCCTGAGCTTCCTGAAGCTTCCCGAGATCGTACAGTACATTACCTTTTCCCATCCACGCCTCAGCAAGGTTACTATTCTGTTCCAGCGCTTTTTCGAATGTTTCCAGAGCATCCCTTGACATGCCAAGTTCAGCGAGTGAAACACCTTTATGGGAAAGCACCTCGGCGCTATGATTGATCTCAAGAGATCGATCGTACGATTGTACTGCCTGCCTGTGCTGATCCAGTGCAGCATAAGCCTTACCCTGGTAATAGTATACATCAGCAGTTCCATATTTGTTTTCCAGAGCATGCTCGAATGCCGTAATTGCCGCATCATAATTGCCCATCTCAAAATATGCCCTGCCCTCCCAGAAGAATGCCTGATAGCAGGTGGGGTTTATCTCCCATGCCCGTTCAAAGGCGGAGATTGCAGCATCCAGGTTTCCTAGTGCAAGAAGGGCTCTGCCTTTCTCATAGGTAGCAATAGCAAATCCGGGATTATGAGAAAGGATGCGATCGAACGATGCGATCGCCTCTTTATTCTTCCCGATATGCATGAGTGCCCTTCCCCTTTCGTAAAGGGCATCCTGATATTCAGGATTAATTCTCAGCGCAGCGTCGAACGCAATAATCGATTCATCGTAGTTCTTGAGGTGGGCCAGGGCAATTCCTTTGTGATGGAATACCTCTGAATACTGGTCATTTAACGCCAAAGCCTGATTAAATGCAGTTATTGCCTCATCAAAGTGCTCAAGCCTAAGATACGTGATACCCTGGTAATAGAATGCTTCCGGATACTCCGGCGAGAGAGTCAGCGCCAGATCAAATGCTTTCAGTGCCTCGTTGTACCGGTTCAGGCGAATTAATGCAACTCCCCGGTGAAGGTGCGGCAAAGCGTATGTTGCATCCAGGGAAATTGCGCGATCATAGCAGTCAAGCGCCGGATCATATCTTCCAAGATTTGCCTCTGAAATACCCTTGTAGAGCCAGGCATCAGAAAATGTACCATTCTCACCAAGAGCCCGGTCGAATGCACTAATTGCTTCGTGATACATGGAGAGACTCGCAAGTGCCCTCCCCTTCTGATAGAATGCTTTGGCGCATTTCGGGAGGTGAATTAGTGCAGCGTCGAAGTTTTTAATTGCATCATTATATCTGCCGACATGGGAGAAAGAAACTCCCAGATAATAATATGCCCGAGCATCTTTTGTATCGATACCTAAAGCCTTTTTATAACAGCTGATGGCATCCTGATCCTTGCCAAGGGCAGACAGGGCTACCCCCTTCCCCGTCCAGATAAATGCAGCTGTAGGTCGGAGGCGTAATGCCAGGTCAAATGATGTGATTGCCAGATCGTAGCGGGAGAGTCGTGTAAGTGCTATTCCCTTATGATAAAGTGCCTCGATATGTTTCGGTTGGATTGCAAGCGCATTGTCGTACGATACTACCGCTTCATTATCCATTCCCAGTTCATAGAGTGTCCGCCCTTTGTAATAGAACGCTGACACAAAATCCGGGTGTATTTCCAGTGCCTTACAAAACGCTTCAATTGCATCCTCATAACCGGAAAGTGCGAAGAGAGCAGTACCCTTAAGGTACCAGGCATCGGCATTAGCCGGGTCAATCCCAAGAGTCTTATCATAATCCTCGATAGCATCATTATATCTGCCAAGATCTGCAAGCGCCATGCCACGGTGCAACCATGTTTCAACAGACAGGGGGGTAATCTGTAATACGAGGTCAAATGCATCGATTGCATCTTTTTGCCGTCCGGTTGCAACAAGGGACAATCCTTTGTGATAAAATGCTTCAGCATTTCCTGCATCAAGGTCGATATTTTTATTGAATGCAATGATCGCTTCTTCGTGCCGCCCCAGATTTGCCAGTGCAAGTCCTTTGTGGAAATAAACCTCAGTATAATTCTTCTCGATGATGAGGGCTTTATCAAAGGCCCTTACACCTTCACGGTACATACCAAGTGATGCGAGTGCCTTTCCTTTGTCAAACCATGCCTCTGCAAAGGAGCCATCGATCTCAAGTGTCCGGTCAAACGCTCTGATAGCCTCTTCTAACCTGCCAATCCGTGTAAGTGCGACACCTTTATAGTGAAGTGATGGCGTATGTGCCGGATCAAGATCAAGTACCTGATTATAGACGGCAATTGCATCGTTGGTTTGTTCAAGCATATCCAGTGAACGCGCTTTGTTATAATATGCAGCAATATAATCCGGTTTTACCGAGAGTGCGTTATCGAATGCGGATATCGCATCTTTGTGACGTGTGAGTTTTGCAAAGATGATACCCTGTTCAAACCATGCCTGTGCATTATCAGGAGTATTGACAAGCAAACGTCTGAAAGCTTCTGCTGCTTCATCATATCTTCCAAGCTCGGCAAAAGCTGCTGCATAATGGTAGAGCGAATCTGTGTTATCCGTGTCAATGAATAGTGCCTTTTCCAGGACTTTGATAGCATCTTCAAATTTACGGATACGGAACAAAGCAATACCTTTCTCATGCAAGACACTGGCATCTTCTGGCAAACGGTCAATTACGCTATCGAAGGAACTGATTGCATCCTCAAATTTACCAAGAATGGCAAAAGCTTTCCCCCGCTCAAAAAACGCCTTGGGATTATCAGGCTGGTAGATAATGCTGTTGTCAAATGCGGTTATTGCTTCAGCAGGATGACCGAGGTTTGAAAGCACTAATCCTTTCTCGTACCAGATTTCCGGATCTGTTTTATTCAGAGCGAGCGCTGCATCAAATGCATGTTCAGCTTCTTCAAATCTGCCGAGCAAGACCAGAGACAATCCCTGTAAATAGGGCGGTTCGTACCGGTTGGGAAGCTGAGCAGATGCATAGCCGAAAATCTCCTGTGCCTCTTCATCACGCCCCAGGTTTGCAAGCGCCCGACCCTTCTTTAACAGGATCTCTCCATTATCAGGATCTTTCCTGAGTGCACTATCAAAAATATGAACAGCTTCGTCATATTTTGCAAGCCGGAAGAGAGCATTCCCTTCGGAAAAGAGCAATAAGATATTATGCGGATCGTTCTGTCGTGCTTTCTCAAATGCCTCTACAGCTTCCTCATCTTTACCCAGATGTTCAGATGCGATGCCTTTGTGGTACCATGCTGCTGAAAAATCGGGAATACGTGAAAGTATCTGATCGAATGCACCAATTGCCTGATCGTACCGTCCAAGATTTTCCAGTGCCAGGCCTTTGTTATAGTAGCCTTCTGCAAAGTCATGATCAAGGGTTAGGGCTTTTGAAAATGACGATTCGGCCTCTTCATATCTGCCGAGCATTGCATAAGCGAGTCCCTGTTCAAAATGCCCATCCCTGTTCTGGTCATCTATTGTAAGTGCACGCGAGAATGCGGTAATTGCCTCTTCATATTGTTTCAGATTTAAGAGCGCGTACCCTCTTTCATACTGTGCCGCATATGCATTCTGGTCGAGGGTGATTGCCCGGTCGAATGCAATTTTTGCTTCATCAAATCTTTTCAGATAGATTAGTACCAGGCCTTTGTTATACCAGGTATCATATTTTCCTGTGTCAAGGGTGAGAGCAGCACTAAATGCTGAAAGTGCCTCCTCATACCGTTTCAGGTTTTTGAGTATCAGTCCCTTTTGGAAATATGCGGGGGCAAAGGATGTATCAACAGAGAGTGCCCGGTCAAATGCAGTAATGGCTTCCTGATTTCTGGCGAGTCGGCTAAGCGCCATTCCTTTATCGTAAAAAGCATTAACAAACTTCGGATCCAGTGTCGTGGCATGTTCAAATACTTCAACTGCTTCTCTATCTTTGCCTAACTTCGCGAGAGCCACCCCTTTGTCATAATAGGCATTTGCGTATTTCGGGTTGATAGCAAGCACTCTGTCATACGATGAGACTGCTTCTTCATATCTGCCGAGTTCTAAAAGCGCAATTGCCCGATCATACCACCCGTATGCAGAACCGGGTTTAATTTCCAGGGCACGGGTAAGGGCTTCCAGTGCAGGTTCATACTGACTGAGAGAAAGCAGCGTACTTCCTTTCCGTAACCATGCTGAAGCACATGCCTGATCATGAGACAGGACACGATCAAAGCATGTAATGGCCTCAAGAGGGTTCCCGAGCTCAATGTATGACTTCCCCTTCCGGTACCAGGCAGTATTGTTGTCCGGTGCAAGGGCAATAGCCCTCTCAAATGACTCGAGAGCTTCCGGCATACGTTCCAGCTCAAAAAGCACGCTTCCCTTGAGGAGCCAAACGTCAGCGATAGTATTTTCAAGATTCAAAGAAGATTCGAGCGCCTGGAGCGCCTCATCAGACCGAAGGAGTTTTACAAGAGAAAGTGCCCGCATATACAGGACCGTGGCATTATTGGGCATAAGTTCCAGTATCTTATCAAAAGCGCCAAGTGCTTTCTCATGTTTTCCAAGGCTGGCAAAGGAGAGACCGGTCTGATATATCGCGTCTGTGATGGAAGAATCGCAGGTGAGTGCCTGGTTGAATGACCGGATTGCCTTTTCATACTTTCCCGTAGCGTTCAACACGAGTCCTTTGTGGTAGTGAGCAAGAGCATGCCCCGGAACGTATTCTAGGGTATAATCAAACGCTTTTATGGCATCCGGGTATCTGCCGACGCGGAAGAGTGCAAGCCCTTTGTTATACGCAGCATCAGAAAGAGTGGAATCCAGGGTCAGTGCCTGTTCATAGGCAATTACTGCTTCTTCATCGTGGCCTACTGCAGACAGTGCCTGACCCCTGCCAAATGCGGCATGAGCATTATGGGGATCTAATTCGAGTGTCTTATCGAATGCGACCACAGCATCGTTGAAATTGTTAAGCCTGAAAAGTGTCTCACCTCGTGCTAAATTTGTCGCAGCATCGTCAGGAATAAGTTCAAGCGAACGGTTCAAGGATACAATTGCGTCTTGGTCGCGCCCCGCTGCAATGAGAGAGGATCCGTGGTAATAGTAGAGCGCCCCACTCTCCGGACCAAGTGCGAGTGCCACATCAAATGCGACCACAGCCTCAACATGTCGTCCGATAGTTGCGAGTGCGAGCCCTTTGTTATACGCCGCATCCTGCATATCAGGATTGATTTCAAGAGCACGTTCAAAGGGTGGTACTGATTCCTCGAACCGATTCAGTTTGCCAAGAACGCATCCTTTATGGTACCATGCGACTGCACATGAATTATCGAGAGACAGCCCCCTCTCAAACGCACCAAGGGCATCATCATAGAGTGACATATGTTCATAGCCGGTTCCAAGGTAATACCATGCCTCGGCATTCTGGTCGCCAAGGGTAAGTACCTTTTCAAAGGTTGTGATCGCTTCTTCCCAGCGCTTGAGATGCAGAAGAGCTTTTCCGCGATAGAACAGAGTAAAGACATTCTGAGGTTTGCGTTTCAGGGATTTCCCGAAAGATTCAACCGCTTCCTTATATCGGTTCAACTTGTAGAGTGAATACCCCTTGCATGCAAGGAGATCGGGATTCGCCGAATCATTTTCCAGTGCCCGGTCCAGTGCAACTACAGCATCTTCATACCGGTCTAGTTTTGCAAGTGCGATACCTCTCATTCGGTGTGCCTGGGCATTTTCCGGATCAAGGACAAGGGTGGCATCGAACTCAGTGATCGCATCTTCATGCCGGTTAATCTTTGCCAGAATCTCTCCTTTTACCCGATGCGAGACCGCATCATTTGCATCAATTTCAAGGGCACGATCGAATGATGCTAAGGCATCTTCATGTTTTTCCAGTTCAAAAAGCGCCAGCCCCTTTTCGGCATGCACACGGGAATTATTCAGACCGAATTCGATGCACTTGTTAAATGCTTCCAGGGCAGAATCCGGCTTTTTTACGTGGGAAAGAGAGAGTCCCTTTTCAAACAGGATATCTGCTGAATCGGGTTTGAGCGTGAGAAGTGAATCAAAGGCTTCTACTGCCTTTTCATATTTTTTAAGGATAACGAATGCTCTCCCCATCTCCCTCCATGCCTCAACCCGGAGTGGGTTAAGGGTAAGAGCCCTGCTGAATGCATCGATAGCATCAGGATAGTGATGTGTGCACACGAGTGCAATACCTTTGTAATAAAATACCCGTTCGCATCCAGGCTCAATCTGGTTAATACGGCTGTATGCAGCTATCGCATCTTCATACAATCCCTGGTGGTCAAATGCCCGGGCCTGGCCATACAGTGCTGTCAGATCGTCGGGATTGGATAAAAGCACCTGCTTGAATGCGTCAGCTGCCTCATGGTAGATGCCAAGTGCTGCAAGTGCTCTCCCTTTCTGGAGATACGCATCGGTAAAATCGGGCATCAGCCGATTTGCCTGTTCGAAAGCTGCCGCTGCCTCCGCTATTTTCTTATCTTTGGCAAGTGCAATTCCCTTATAGTAAAATGCCTCCCCGAACTCCGGTTCGAGGACGAGCACCTGATCGAATGCATTCACTGCATCAGCATGGTTGTCGAGACTGATTTGCGCCCTTCCTTTATAGAACCAGGTATGAGGGTTTGTTGCATCAATCTCAAGTGAGGCATTATAGGCTATGATGGCTTCCTGATAGCGCCCGACTGCGGAGAGACAGAATCCTTTAATCAGCCATGCATTGGCGATTGTCGGAGTAACTTCAAGTGCCCGGGAAAGGGCTGCAATAGCCTCGTTAAACTCACCAAGTTCGGCGAGGGAGAGCCCTTTATGGTAAATGGCATCCGTATAACCGGGATTGATCTCAAGAGCACGGGTAAATGCATTCACCGCTTCATCATGATGGCCTAATGCTGCAAGGGATGATCCTCTCTGGAATTGGATTTCAGCTTTCAATGGATCGACACTGGAGGCAGCTTCAAAGGCAGTGATGGCCTCTTCGTGGTTTTCCATGTGTGCAAGTGCGATCCCTTTCTGGCAGAGCGCTTCGGCATCGTCCGGAGTAATCTCCAGCTTAATGTTGAATGCAAATACTGCTTCATTATACATGCCGACATTTGCAAGCGCAATACCTTTTTGGAAGAATGCAGGAGCGAAACCGGGTATAAGTTCTAAAAGACGATCGAATGATGCAACCGCTTCTAGATGCTTGCCAAGGTGTATCAATGCAAGACCTTTTTCATAATATGCCTGAGCATTGGTTGGATCGAGTTCAATTGTCCGATCAAAGGCAGCAACTGCCACATCATACCGTTCAAGACCAACGAGGGCTTTTCCTTTCT
>Ga0315286_10001941_pt1 | contig 19110 bp, 16 predicted proteins | sample YL17G10_0_MG_FD_205038 | JGI IMG/M metagenome (GOLD analysis project Ga0315286, IMG submission 205038) | Sediment microbial communities from Yellowstone Lake, YNP, Wyoming, USA - YL17G10_0 | ecosystem: Environmental > Aquatic > Freshwater > Lake > Sediment | place: USA: Wyoming | collected... | reverse complement strand
TCCGCTTCTCGCAACATTGTTATTATTGTTTCTGCTGTGTGTCGCTTCTTACTCATCTTCTTTTACCCTTTCTATGATCTCAATATACTAACTTATCTTTGGATCACTTTTCGGGGGGCAGGTCACTTAGGTTTGTACTTTTTAAAATTATTTTTTTGATTATCATAATAGTTTCTGTCGTCATCTATTATGCTTGAAGGTAATCTAGTTTCGGTAGCATAATATTCATTTTTTGAAAAAAAAGAGTTCCTTAAAATAAGGCTATCAGCAATTGTGGTGATTCTAATCCTTCGATGTTTTCTAATGCGACTGGGAATATTATTGCAATTCATATCTTCTTTTATATCAAATCTGCAATTTAGGCATGCCTGTTCTAACCCATTTAGTTCTATATGTTCTAACTCCCATAGAATATTTTTATTTTCATTCTCAAGCAATGTAGAAAATGTACCCGATATTCTTATTACACTGTCTTTGCTGAAATCACAAGCCTTTTTTTCAAGTAGTTTAGATTTAATGCTCAATAATGGATTATATAGCTGTAATTTCAACATTTTTATTAAGTGAAATATTAACAAAAAAGTACTCGGAATGTAAATAGTAATAAAAATCTCCAAAATATTTTTTTTTGAAAATATTTCATCTAGATTTTTATCATAGACATTAACCTTAAAAATTATTAATGCCAACAATGCAAGAATAATCGTTATTACTTCTTGCCATATTATTTTTTGTATTTTCTGTTTCATATTATTCCATTTTATAAGGACACACACCTTTATAAGAAGTTCTAAAACTTTCTAAATAATTATCACTATTCCATAAATTAACGAAATCTATGGAACTAGAAATATTTTCAATTTCTTTTGAGATTAATTTACCATCAATAATTTGCTGTCTTGTTGGGCAATGCCAGATATTTCCTGTATTATCAATCTGAATGCCCAATCCTTGTATGCAAGGTAATCCGCTGATATAAGCATCGGGAGAATTTATTGGGAAATTATTATCCATATCATATTTTATAATCTTTTGACGAATTAAAGCATAATTAGCAACTGATATAGGTTCGAATAATTCTTTATTGTCTTTATCTTTTAAAAGATATTCACCTTGAAAAACAGACGCTTCTGTTCTTCCAGTGGGCATATAGTTACCAGCTATATATGCAATGTTGTTTTCTCTGCAATATTTGAAAATACCAAAAATTTCATCAATGTTGGCTTTCATTAATAAAGTGTTAATTCCTAATCTTGTTGGTTTTGAAGCATTGAAACCATTAAAAATTAGTTTTTCCAATGCTTTGTCCCTCAATGCAGAATATCCTTTACGACCAACTAATATATCCTGCAATTTTGAATTAAATGAATTTACTTTTAAAACAATTGATGCTTCAATGTCGTTTAAAAATGAAAGTAAGGATTCTGATTTTGCGATTTCAATTCCGTTTGTTGCTATAAGTACTTTTATACTTAGGTTTTTAATATATTCAACAATTTTTTTAAAGTCTTTGTCAATTGTTGGTTCTCCTGCACCAATAATGTTTATTGTTTTAGCCCCTGCAGCAATTAATTTATCGATAATTATTTTGTATTCTTCAAAACTCAACTCATTATTATTTTTCTTCTTGCTCAGTGAACCTGCTTTTTCGATATAACAGTATGGACAGTTTAGATTACAAATGTTTGATAAATCGATAGAAGGATTTAAGACCCTCTTTCCTTCTATTGCCTCCCTAATATGTTCACCATGGAAAGTCCATGCATCTAATGTAGTACTTGGGCATAATAACAATTGCAATTCACTATCAGAATATTCTAATATTTTATTCTTATTTACCATTTCGTTTTTTACAACCAATTGAACCGTGCAAACACAATGTTTTTTATTTCCTTAATGTTTAACAGTACAAAGTTAAATATTTTAAAATTCAGTTACAAACCTCCAAAGGGGTCGCGTATAAAAACTAAAAATCCTGAACCTTAATCGGGTTCAGGATTTCTCTAACCACTGTGAGTTATTTCTGAGGTTTTAACCTTCATTTAGATTATAGACATTCCCTTCCAAAAAATCAAATAAAAATAACCGTATTTACCTGATTTATCCAAAAACTTTAAATGTAAGAGTCCTGGCCGTTATGGACCATTCCATGACGGAAAACACCAAAACTAAATCCCTTTTTAGTGTTTCGGTACAGACCGTGACCCGGGGTGTGCTTTTGGACAGTTCCCTAAAAAAGGGATGGACCTTGCAAGGGGTTGTCTAAAAAGATCCTGACTGTCACTCCCGTCCCGATGAACTTCATCGGGATTATCGGGAGTCCAGCTTTCAGGTTTTGCAAAATTCTGGATTCCCGATTGAAGCATTCGGGAATGACACGAACCTTTTTTACTTTTTGCACAGCCCCATGTTTTGTTTTTTAAGGTTTAAATTTTTTACTACAATCTTCTTCTTACTATCGGCATGAACACAAACTTATCCAGCAACGCAACGATGATGAACAGAACAACCAGGAAAACGGTTAAACCGTAACTGCTTTTTGCGTAGAGGAACGGAAATAAATTCTTCAGCCATCCGTTAAAAACAGAAACACCTGTTGAAATTTCGTTGGCAACCGAGTTGTAAGCCGATTGTGTTGCAGTGATGGACTCACCCACTCCGGGACCTTCCAATATGCCGGTAAACTTCAATACACCATAAACGATACCGATAACGATGAAGAGTCCGAGAAGCGGTGCGAGGTTTTTAAAAATCAACCAAACAATCGACGGTGATTCTTGAATCTTTAATTGCTTCATTACACGCTGTGTAAAGTTAGGACCAACTCTCTCAAGTGGAATATTTTTGAGTGACGATTCAAAGAGACGCAGCGACTTCATCTTCCCACCGCACTCATCGCATGTATGAAGATGAAGATCGATTTCATTTCGACGTTGTGGATCGATAAAACCGTCCACATACTCCTGAAGCTGGTCTAATGTTAGATGTTTCATACGACTCTCTCAAGTAAAAATTCTTTTTGTAATAATCGCTGCAGTATCGCACGGGCACGGAAAAGATGCGTTTTTATTGTTCCAATCGGGAGCTGGGTAACTTCTGAAATTTCTTCATGCGATAAATCCTGAAAGTAAAAAAGCGAAAGTATGGTTTGGTATTTTTCAGGAAGCTCTTCCATAGTTTTTTTTACAAACTCGATCATATCATTTGTTTCATATTCATTATAACCAGATGCTGTAAAAGCAGACTCAAGTTCATTATAATCTATATTGTCATTATAATCCAGCCGCTGGAATTCCTCTTTCCGCTTGCCAAGCCGGGTAAGGCATACATTGTATAAAATCCTGTAGAACCATGTTCCAAATCGTGCTTTTCCTTCAAACCTGTTTAAAGCGTTATATGCTCGAATGAACGCATCCTGCGCAGCTTCCTCAGCATCTTCTTTATTCTTCAACATCCGCACTGCAAGTGTATAAGCCCTATCTTTATACCGATCAACAAGCCGGGCGTAATAATGCTTCGCTCCGTCACGTATCCGTTCGATGATTTCGTTATCCGATTGGGGCATATGTCCTTTTGTCTCTTTAGACTATCCTACTGTCGTTCGGGTTTCACGTATCATAGTACAAAATATTTTCCGGAAAGTGAAACCTTAAGCTTCCGGAGGTAGTCAAAAGAATCAAGAGAAACAACAACCAATTAAGTTATTGAAAGGAATCAAAAATGGGCACAGAAGAAGTTTTAATACCAATAACCATGTTTTTATCCGTAGCTGCGGTTTTCATTATTTGGATAGTTACCCGACATCGGGAACGGATTACAATGATTGAAAAAGGTTTGACCAACGATGAGATCAAAGCAATGTACCACAAGAATATCAAGGATGTCAAGCGCGATCCGTTGGCATCGTTGAAGTGGGGAATTCTTTTCGTCCTTGCCGGAGTTGCCATTGTGCTGGGGAATTTCCTTCATGCTCAATATAACACTGATGAGGGTATAATCATCGGACTGCTTTGTTTATTTGTTGGTATCGGGCTGGTTTTGTTCTACAGTATTGCATCGAAGAAGCTAAATCAATCACAACAATAAGCTTTTGGTTTTCGATGTTAGCAAGGACTAAATTTCATCAGATTTAATCTAAGGATGGAAAAGGGGTCGGTGAATCCGACCCCTCTTAGTTTTGCCCGATTATTATTGCCTTATTTCCGCTCGGCTAATCTCCGATCCAACATCATTAACATTGCAGCAGAGTCACCGATCATCTCTAATTGGGAAATTACTTCGGCATCATTCTTCTCTTCCTCCACCTGCTCATTGATGAACCAGTGCAGCATCATTTCGGTTGGATAATCTTTTTGTTTGATCGCAAGCTCGTATAGCTTGTTGATGAGCTGGGTTATTTTTTTCTCATGCTCGAGAACCTGTTTGAAGATATCAAGCGGAGATTTAAATTTCGATGGCGGCTGAGCTATTGCTTTGAGCGCAACATTGCCGCCGCGGTCGAAAACATAACTATACAATTTCATCCCATGCGACCATTCTTCCTTCGATTGAACATTCATCCAGTTAGCAAAGCCCGGAAGATTCTCTGACATGAAATGAGTCGCCATAGATAGATAGAGATATGATGAATACATCTCTTGGTTGACCTGTTCGTTGATAGCGTCTTGTATTACCTTAGATAACATAGTATTTCCCTTTCATAAATTAGTTTGACATGAATAATTAATATGTGTATTCTGAATTTACAATATTTTTAAATTTGATGCACCAAAACACAATTGGATTCCCCGGTACGTCTCATTCCGCTTAATATACTGTTCCCTTTTTATAAATCAGGATATTATACTCTGCCTTAATTTACTTTTCTTAAATCCATAAAAGAAATAAATCACCATCCCTACACATAACCATATAAAGAACCGCCACCAGGTAACCATCGGTAAACCTAACATCAAATAAAAACATGAACCGATGCCGAGAAGAGGAATCAACGGAACAAGCGGAGTTTTGAAAGAGCGTGGCCGGTCGGGGTCTTTATACCGTAGTACGATAATTCCAGTGCAAACCAATATAAAGGCGAAAAGTGTTCCGATGTTCGTCAGGTCAACCATTTCATCTATGCTCGTGAACATCGAGCATACCCCAACTGCGAATCCGGTAAAGATCGTTGTAATATGAGGTGTGCGGAATTTTGGATGTACTTTTGCAAAACTCTTCGGAAGCAATCCATCTCGTGCCATCGAAAAGAATATGCGAGGTTGTCCGAGCTGGAAGACAAGCAGTACTGCAGTATGGGCAACGACTGAACCAAAAGCGACAATGCCGACAAAAAGATTTCCCCACTTCTCGATGTTTGCGTATTGAAGCGCCATCGTGAGCGGCTCCGCTTGTTGCGTTGCAAGCATGGTTACTAATGCTGAGTAAGGAATAATACCTGTAAACACAGCCGCCACCACAATGTATACTACAGTGCAAATGATAAGTGAGCCAATGATCCCAATCGGTAAATCCCGTTTAGGATTGCGTACTTCTTCGGCAACGGTCGTGACGGCATCAAAACCGATATAAGCAAAGAAGACAACTGCCGCACCTGCCTGTATACCAGCCCAACCATTCGGAGCAAACGGTTGCCAGTTTTCGGGCTTAACATATTTCCATCCGACAAAAATAAAAAAACCCAGGACGATGAGTTTCAGTATCACCATCGCGGCATTAACACGCGAGCTTTCTCGTATCCCGACAACGAGAACACCTGTTATTAGCATAACAATGCCGAATGCAAGTATATTGAAGACGATAGGGATACCAAAGATATGTGGAGCTTGATCGAACAAACCGGGAATTCGTGCTGCCGTACGGTAATCGGTTGATAACCAATCGGGAATGATAACACCAAATCCTCCTACAAATGTTTTAAAATAATTAGCCCAGCTTATCGCAACGGCAACATTACCCACCGCGTACTCGATGATCAAATCCCACCCGATAATCCAGGCAACTAATTCACCAAGTGTGGCATAAGAGTACGTGTACGCACTTCCTGAGATGGGAACCATTGCAGCGAACTCAGCGTAGCAGAGAGCGGCAAACCCGCACGCTATAGCTGTTAGAACAAAAGAAAGAATCAGCGCCGGACCTGCACCGGGTCTCGCAATATCACCTGCAGCCGCTGTACCTATTGTGGCAAAAATTCCTGCCCCGATAATTGCACCGATGCCAAGCAGAACTACATCGATTGGACCTAAAACTCGTTTAAGCTGATGCTGAGAAGATTCTCCATCATGTAAAATTACATCAAGGCTTTTTGTTTTGAATAGTTGTTTGAACATTAACTTACTCGAGAAGTTTTAAAATGTTTAACAAACTTATGGAAAGTGTTTGTAAGCATCAAGTATAATTATTGACCTGGGGCTTCGAAAGCTTGTGAAGATAAAAGAATTTTCGCTTCTTCAAAGTCCTTTGGATTAACAAGTACTTGTACACCCTCACTCTGTTGAAGTGATGGCATCATATGTCCCGTATCTTCGTACTTTAAAAAAGATTCGATCCCAGCAGCAGCAAGTGTTGCGTGGGCAAGTTCTGCATCAACCTCATTTAAATAAGTGGCAACCGGAATATATCCTTCCATGATCTTGTCCTTCTGGATTGATTTGTTTGAGAAATCATTTCAAATGAAACGTACTGAATCTTTTAGAAAGAAGCAAAACAAACTTTCTTAATCGTCCATCGTTGTAGTAGCGACTTCCTCAATCGTTGTGATGCCTTGTTTCAGAAGCTCAAGTCCTGATTCCCTGAGTGTCTGCATTCCTTGTTTGATGGCAAGCTGCCTTAATGCCTCCTCGTTAATAGATGACCCGGATTCTATAATAAGCTGGCGGATTTCTTTCGTAAAGTAAAGAACTTCATGGATTGCAGTCCTTCCTTTATATCCCTTCAGGCAATATAAGCAGCCGGCGGGGCGATATACCTTAGCCATTGGAATTTCTTCTTTAGTGAAACCGAGTTTTTCTAATGTGACTGAGAGAATTTCTGTATCAACCGCTTTACAGCGTTGACATAGTTTCCTCAGAAGCCGCTGCGCAACAATGATATTAATCGAATATGCTAATAGAAACGGCTCAATCCCCATCTTATAAAGACGCGCTATAACACTTGGTGCGTCATTAGTATGAAGTGTCGAGAATGTCAAATGTCCCGTATTCGCGAGCTTGACTGCAAGGTCAGCGGTTTGCTTGTCGCGAATTTCTCCCACCATAACAATATCCGGATCGTGTCTAAGAATCGCACGAAGTGCTTCATCGAAATTCAATTTTGGATTTAGCTTCACTTGCCGTGCGCCATCTATAAAATATTCTACCGGGTCCTCCACAGTTATTATATTAAATGCCGGATTCATGACTGCACGCAATGCTGCGAGCAACGTTGTGCTTTTCCCACTTCCTGTGGGACCTGTGAGAATGACGATTCCATAAGGTTTATCAATGGCTTTTCTAAACCGCTCTAATGCAGCCGGCTGGAAACCTATATTTTCGATTGTAATGCTTGCTTCTGGATCACGGAGAACGCGAAGGACAATAGATTCTAATTTTACCTTAAGCTCTTTACCAATAAGAGGAATGATAGATACCCGAAAACGAACAATCTTATTATCGATAGTCAATTGGACAAAACCGTCTTGTGCCATATTACGCTCGAACCGATCTGTACCTTTTGCAATATCTTTGATTACTGCTGCAACTGCATCCGCCCGCATATCATCGAGTGTTTGCCATATTGAAAGATGACCATCCACCCTGAAATGGATCTCTGTTTTTCTTGCGCCTTTTGGAATTATATGAATATCACTTGCATTCAAACGGACTGCATCAGAGAATATATTATTCACTATCTCATTTAAATGCCCTTTCCGGATTTCCTCATCAAGTTCATCAATTTGGACATCTTGATCATCATCCAAATATTCCATTGTGGTTGAAGAGGGCCGACTCTGAGTATCTGCGAGAAGCTCTCGCGATAGTGCATCATAATTACTCAAAGTCATATAACAAATCTCATATTTGGGATATGGGTAAGCTCGCGCTATTGTAGCAATCTCCGGATTAGAGGGGTCTGGCGTGATAATCTGTAGTTTGGATGCATCTGCTTCACTTTGTTGGAATGGTAGAATTTTATTAGAGATAGCAGAATCACGGATTTTTTGAGGTATCCCATCGAGCAGCTTATTGATAAAAACCAAATGCTCCCGCTCTAAACCTGAAGCGTCGAGGTCAATCGTCTTGAAGGAATAATAACGCGCGAACTCCGCAAATATCGTTTCTCTATCCGCCCGAAATTCATCAATAAGAATCTGAAAAAGCAGCCGTTTCTCATCACCATTGTTCGTCTTTTTCCATGCAACAGCATCATTGACTGTTTTCCGGGATACTATATTTTTTCGAATCAAAGATTCAATGAAACCGGTAACACCCTCAGCAAATGGTTGTTTTTTCCCATCCTGATTCTCGTTAATTTGGAATCTATTTGGCTCAGCCGTAGAAGAAATGTTGTTTAAATCTTTTGGTTCTGGCATGATCGATAGTCATTTGAATTATACATACCAATGATAAAGTATTTCATTCATTATTTTAAAATGAATATACTAATTTTTTTAATGAAGTAAAAAGGGATGTGATTAATACTCACATCACCCACATGGAAAGAATATTGCTAAATTTATTCGTACCAATCAAGAATGTGATACGCCAGAAGTTTGCCTATCCATTGTGCCTGACGTAATGCCTCACTGCTATATAGGATACTTGAATTGCCTCGCATCTCTAACGTGCTTCCGGGTGGTCCACCCATCAGTAATGAGCCGATGATGCGGGGGGTGCCTTTCGCCATGGAGAAATCGAACACCGAATTACTTGAAACAACTACTAAACCGTGCCAATCCATAGTTCCAGTTAGCTGAAAAAATCCCCTTACGACTAAAATACCCCAGCCCTGAATTCCTCCTGAAATTTTCACGGGATGAGTTGAATCACTACCATCAATGAATACGATTTTGGGATTCGTGATGGAACCGTACGTCGTGTTCCCGCTGTACGGCGATCCGCTCGGTGTTAATACATAATCTGCGCTTGCCATGTATTCAGCAACAAATGCTTCGGGGTCAGGAAGAGCGGGATTTACATTAAGATCTTGTGAGCCGTTGATGTAAGCATCGTATGTTGCGAGATTAGCACTGTCGGTATTCGTGAGTACTGCTACGCCGGGAACAGCACCCGAGTCACTTGGGTTGGCGCCATTAATGTCATAATTGTGTCCATCAATAAGCGGTGTCCCTTTCATAATCATACCAACCGAGTTAACATGCAAAGAAACTGCTGCTGAATCTTTTGGAAATGGTTTCGGGTAAACTAACAATCTCGAGATTATCCTATAGGTTGTATCGCTGAATCGTGCAATGGAAGTAATATCCATTATACTATCGACACGAGACATTGAAACATTGTAAGTACCACCATCCAGGTTGCCCGATACAGAAGTAATACTACTGCTATCCGATAATTTTTTCAACGCGATATTGATTGAACTGCGACCTATCTCACGAGCTGTTGTAAGCTTAATATATCCATACGTATCTTCCTCGGCACGTCTATCTCTCTCATTAAGAGATGAATTTATCAACCCAAAAAAGATCATCAACGCAAGAACACCTAAAAAAGAATTACTGCCCATATATTTTATTTATAAATTCCGTGGATAAATTGTCTTTTCCCAAAATACACTTTGGTATGTTGAGGTCATGGAGTAGTATGATGAAACCGGCTCGGCACTTTCTAACCGTATCTTCACCCGTATTGCTTTAATTGAATCGAGCCGCGTCATCGTCGTCAATGGAGCTGCAAGCTCTCTTCCTAAAGAATCGAAATAAGCATAATGTATGTATGTTAAGCCAACACTCGCCGTGATCGTTGGCTGCCCATTGACCGATCTGCTAATAAATTTGTCGTTAGGATTTTTTGTTGTCGTCACATTACCACCTAATGCATATTGAACTGTAACAACATTGCTATTGTTAAGAATATCCGTCTTAAATCTAATACCGGAGCTGTCAGCATATTGGATGGCATCATTTTTAGTATGATACCCAATTTTAAGAAGGTCGGATTCAAGAATACGTGCGAGAGTAATAATGTTACCCTGGACATTGACATTCATCGTCTTTTCAAAATTTGCCTGATTCATATTTCCCATCAAACTGAATATCGTCAGAAACATAATACCAGCTATAAGGAGCGCCCCAAATATGTCGACCATTATTGACATTAATTCACACTATATTTTTATTAGAAATATTCACGGTAAACAGCGAGCGATTTTACCATTATCGAATCACGCATGTAAGATACTCTCTTTGGCATATCGCGAATTGACGAGCTTACAATGAGAGAATCAATTAAATTCGGGTGCTTCACAACTACCAAAATTTTCTTATACCATGTGGGCGTAGCCGAATAGACATCTTGATTTGTGCTCGTTACGTAAATGATGCTATCCCTGACAAAAAAAAGACCAAGAGTAGAAGAATGATCAAGACGTGTGTACCCATGATAATCATCAATATCATTAAATACCGTTTGCGATTTGAAAGGTTCCTGATCGTACGCGGGAACTGTTAATTCGCTGCCCTCTGGCCCGAACCTATTCTGAGGAGTTAGTTGCGAGCTGAAGTGCACTACCTTAGTGACTGTACAGCTGTCGAAAGATTTTGAATTTATTTCATCAATCATCGCCTGGGCTATGGAAATCGCATCTATCCTTGCCTCGCTATCCATAGTTACTAAGGATGCTCGTAAGATCGATGAATTAATCGTGAGCTGTAAAGTCGCTAAAAGAGCTAACGCCAAAACGATTAATAGTATTTGCCCAAGGTTCATGGTCTGTATTGGAAAATAAAATCAGTAAACACCAAAACACTCATCAAGAAGATGATAAAAAAAATATTTAAGCGATTTCTAATCGAAAAAGATATATTACAACAAATCGCTATTGAGATATTAATGCCTGGTGTGTGATTACAATTTAATTGTTTATAACACAAATGTCAATAAGATTCTCACATAAAAATAGCTGAACTTTATAACACATAGGTTAACTGCTATTAATCTATGTCAAATTGATAGAGATGGATAAAAGAAAAACAAGAAAATCAGGTAATGTATTACCCTTACTCGACCATATCACGGGGAATAATCTTCTCTCTATACAATTGTCCCACCATAACGCCGACAATAAATACAATCGATGAATAATATACCCAGAGTAAGAACACTAATAGGAAGGCATAGGTTCCGTAAAGTTTGCTATATGGATGGAATGCCGTAAGATACCAGCCGAAACCTTTTCCGGCAATCCACCACAACGTAGTAGTTGTCAATGCTGAAACCATAGCAACTCTGTTGTTAATACCTTTATCGGGAATAAATCGATTGATAATAAAAAACATTACTAACGCGGGAACGTACGAAACGATTGAAGAAATTAACTTCACAAATTTCGAAAGATTTAAAAGGTCAAAGCCCGGAATGTCCTTAAGGATTGAATCGAAAAAAAAGAGAATCCAGGAAAAAAGATTGGCGACAAAAAACAATAACCCGAGAATAATCACCAAGACTATATTCTCAATGATTTTTATAACGACAAGTTTCGTGGTTTTAATTTGATATATCTTGATTAATACATGACGGATCGAGCTGAACATCGAAGCTGAAGTCCAAATTAAGATTGCAATTCCATAGATTCCAAATTTCGAACGATAGTGTATAATATCGCGCACCACACCTTTTAGCGATGTTTTAATCTGTTGGGCGTAGGGTTGAGATGGAATCGCCGCGCTCAGGAGATCATCAATCTTTTGTATCGGAAGGATAGAAGAATTAATAAAAATTCCAATTAATGAAGTGATTAGCAGCAATAACGGAATAAGGCAGAGGATGCCGTTAAATGCTATTCCAGATGATAGGAAAAAAATATTTTCCTCATTAAATAAATTATATATTCCTTTAATATAATATCGGATATTCTGATAAATGAGAGAAACTTTATTCACGAATCCGTGTTTCATACGATTTTCAATTGGGCATACTTCAACATCAAATTTTTTCTTCCAACAGAATTGAAATCGATCACTGCCTTTAGTGAATCTCCGCGACCTGCGACATGCAAAACTTTTCCCCTGCCAAACACATCATGCTCTACAATTGTACCCATTTGTAACTCATTCGCGGAACTGGATTCATAATCCGGCATCTCATCTGAAAAATAAGATGAATCTGACTTGATTTTCTTTCGTCGGGGTGAGCTAATTTTCATGCCGATAGCATCAGCAGGGATTGATTTACGAGTATGCTTTACTTTGTCGAGAAGAGTTTCATCAATCTCATCAAGGAATTGGGACGGTGTTTGATAACTTAACTCGCCAAAGCGAAACCGCAATCTTGCATGGCTCAAGAATAATATTTTCATAGCTCTTGTCATACCAACGTAGAATAGCCGACGTTCTTCTTCCAAATCTTTACGGTCGATGTTTGAGTTGTAAAATGGCAGAAGACCCTCCTCCAATCCAGCAATGAAAACCACCGGAAACTCCAGACCTTTAGCACTGTGAAGTGTCATCAGCGTGACTGCATTAAATTTATCATCCCATTTATCCACTGAAGAGACCAGTGCAACATCCTGTAGAAAATTTTCTAATGTAGCTTCCTGAGTTTTATCCGTAAATTCGGTAATTGCAGAAAGCAATTCCTGCACGTTTTCCCATCGCGACATTGCTTCGGGTGTTCCTTCTTCTTTAAGAAGATGCAATATCCCGATTTCATCTACAAGCGCACGGGCCAATTCGCTTATGGAGATCTCGCCTTTCAACTTTAAATATTTTTTAAACAATGATGCAAGTGTATTGAAACTTGTACGTGCTCTTGGGGTCACTCCTCCAATATCTCCAGCCATGCCTGCCGCACACAAAAGATTCGGTGATTTCGCTTCTGCAAATTTCTTCAAGTTTTGGAGAGCCACATCACCCAAACCTCTGCTAGGGAAATTTACGATACGTAAAAAACATTCATCATCGTTAGGATTCACAAGTACCCGAAGATATGCTAAGATATCCTTAACTTCTTTCCGCTGATAAAACTCAACCCCACCTATGATTGTATAAGGGATGCTGTTCTTTCGAAGGGCATCTTCAAGTGATCGGGACTGGGCATTCGTCCTATACATAATTGCAAAATCTTTAAATTGAAATTTATGTCGGTGGGATTCTGTATAAATTGACGAAACAATCGACTGACCCTCGTCTGCGTCGTCTTCACATTCCAATAGAATAATCTTTCCGCCTTCATCATTTTCTGTCCAGAGATTTTTCGGAATCTGGTCAATGTTTTTTTTGATCAACCCATCAGCGGCGGACAGGATGGTTTTCGTTGAACGGTAATTCTGCTCAAGCCGAATGATTTTTACTTCGGGGTAATCCCTTTCAAAATCAAGAATATTTCGAATATCTGCCCCGCGAAAAGCATAAATACTTTGTGCGTCATCTCCAACTACACAAATGTTGCGATATTTATCTGCGAGTAACTTGATGAGAACATACTGAGCACGATTAGTATCTTGATACTCATCGATAAGTATAAAACGAAAACGATCCTGATATGACTCAAGGATCTTTTTATGACCTGTCAACAGCTCGATTGGCTTGAGCAGCAAATCATCGAAATCCATTGCATTATTTTGCTTTAACTTTTTTCGATATTCGATGAAGATTTTACCCGTTTTTTCTTCAGAGAAATCGGTCGCTTGCTCTAAATATTCTTCCGGTGCAACAAGGTGATTCTTTGCCCAGCTGATTCTTGACCTCACCGCTTGAGGATTATATTGTTGAGTTGAAATTCCTAAGCTACTCATTATACTTTTGATCAATGCAACGCTATCCTGTGTATCGTAAATTGAAAAATTCCTGCCGTATCCAATTTTCTCACATTCAATTCGTAACAATCGGGCAAAGATGGAGTGAAATGTACCCATCCATAGATGTTTACTTTTTTCACCGACTATCTTGGTAATTCTTTCCTTCATCTCGTTTGCAGCTTTATTCGTAAATGTGAGAGCTAAAACCTGATATGCCGGTACACCTATATTGATAAGATGGGCAATACGATAAGTTAGAACACGCGTTTTACCACTGCCTGGACCTGCGACCACTATAACCGGTCCTTGAGCTGATTTGATGGCTTCTAATTGTTTAAGATTAACTTGATTAAGAAACGACATTGATTTTCGGAAATATTATGTGACCGCCAATAATAATTTTCTTATCGGGCAAAGGGAGATAAACGCATGAGGACTCAATCGAAAAGGATTCTGCCTACGATACCTTTATGAAGTTATCTGAAACTCCTCCTCCCAGAAGATAACTATAACATTATAGCGCCTTCAAGGCGAAGTAAAAATTCTTTTGTCTTGACACCGTAAGCATATCCAACCAATGATCCGTCTGAACCAATCACTCGATGACATGGAATAATAATTGGCAAAGGATTGGCACCATTAGCTCTGCCAACCGCCTGAAACGCTTTTGGTGCATGAACCCGCCGGGCAAGATGTTTATAAGTGATCGTAGAGCCATAAGGAATTTTAAATAATTCTTTCCATACGCGAATCTGAAATGGTGTCCCCATCAAATCTATGGGACATGTAAATTTTGCCAACCGTCCATTAAAATACCGAGTTAATTGATCGATGATCTCTTTGTTTTTTGCTCGATTATCTGAAATGGTCTCAATCTCAAAATGTCGTTTGAGCCATTCAAAAAAATCTTTCTTCGATTCTCTCGGTACACTGAGTTTGCAAACTCCAACATCAGTCGAGGCAACATAGATTCGCCCTATCCGAGAATCAAACGATGTACAATATGCTCTCGTTAATAAACGCTGATCTTCATTTCCATCTTCTCCGCTTTTTCCTATTTCTAACTTATACTTCTTCTTACTTGTATATGCAACTCTCGGAGATTCTAGTGTTGCAATATTATCTAACATATATCATTCTAAAGTTATATTAAAAAACTCATCTGGTTATTTGATTTATTAAATATTGTCATAATTTATTTTAAAAATTATTTTGCAAAAAATTTTGGAGAGTATCGATTGTAACCCAAGAAGTAGTTACTGGCGTGGAATAATTATAAGGAGAAAGTAGTACAAAAGCAAGATAAAAATGATTATTTTAAAAATATTTTCGGTACCGTGAGATAACAACATGCCAAAAATTTTCACGAAAAATATTTTGTGGAACGATGTGAAACATGAAAGATAAAATCTTGGAGATGGCATGTGAATTCTCGACACAAAGCATCACCTTAGAAAAACGCTCTAACTTCTGCTTTTCCAATATGCACTGGAGTGCGACCGCCTTCTCTCCTTCCTCCATAATTCAAGCTCGCTTGAATGAATTGGGTGAGACGATAATCCAAACTGATACGCCAAAGCCACGTCTTACCGTTTATCATACCATTTGTTAGCTCAAAGGGAAAAAGTTTCCCTGAATGTGATAGGGTAACCTCTTCCCTGCTGAATTCCGCCCGTGCCTGTCCACGATCCTCGAACGAATAGACAAACCGGATAGATTGATCGTTCATATCGGCGGTTGTGGTGTCGAAATTCTGTGCTCGACTAACACTGATTTTAAAACCCACTTCAATGCTTTGTTCGGGATGATACGACCAGTCGGTGATTAGCTCGTTTGAACGGATACTTCTGGCGCGGCTGCTTGATTGAGTCGTCCCGAGTTTATCCACTTTATGTATATAATCGGTTTGATTTGTAACTTGTTCTACCATCTGCCACCTTGCACGAATGGATCGTTCACGGTGATATAACCTTTCGTTCACCAAAGCAAACTGGGTCAATCCTCTGTGCTGCGTGTAGCGGAATCGAAGTGAAAATTCTGGAGTATTTTCCAGAAAGTAAACATCTTGGGTGAAGAGATTGCTGCCTGAAATCGTTGTCTGATCTGATAAAAACCTGCTGAAGTGTAATAGATATATCTGCTTTTTATCTGATTCACTGCTCTTTTCTTCAACTCGATAATATGTTTCAGAAGACAGTGTGGCTATCGCTTTATTAAACCATACCGTTGGAGAAAATATTTTTTGGGGGTTGAAACGAAATCTCGTACTGGCTTTCAAGTCAATAACTGGAACAAGCTCATCTGTTGGTACTGTAAATGAGATGTAATCTCCATCGAAACGGGTTTGCTGGAAATCGGGCTGGTCGAACAGATGATTTCCATTAACATCACCATAATAAATATAGTTTCCTGTTCCTTTTGGCACACGCTGAAAGACACGTTCATGTTTTGCCGTTCGTTCGGTAGCTACTTCGTAAAACCATTCCGTTTCAACTCCTCTATCAAAAGGGTCAGCCTGAGTTTGCCAGCGAAGAAGAATCGTTTCATTATTATTATTTTTTCTCTGTTTAAATATCTCGCTGAATTTCCGATTCTGGATTGTTACATCTAATCGGGAAGAAATTGTTTTCCAATCTTTAAACTGAGCATTGTAACTCTGTGTCAATGTTTTTGAAACCCGCTGTAAGGTTCCAAACGCCAACGAATCATCCCATCTCCAACCAACATCAGCATTAATAGAAACATTCTCCTTTTTACCAATCGATAACCCCGGAATGATTTCATTCAACCGATAACTTCCCGGCTTTAAGGTGTCTAGCGATGCGCTGCGATTTGCAAGATACTCATTTGTAATTTGCAGATGAGAATTGATGATTCCTATTTCATGATGAATACTTCCTCTTTGTCGAATCCAGTTACCATCGATATCAATCGACGTATTTCGACTTTTTATTTTTTCAAAAATATAATCCAATTGAGGAAGCTGTTCGCTGGTAAGCTTGGTAAAAAAATTATACCGGTTAGACGAGAACATTTCGCCTCTTTTAATCCATCCAAGCCCACCGCCAAACGTTAGCGTCTGAATAGGTTGATAAGTCAGTAATCCTTCGCGCAATTCTTCATCACCCCGTGTTGTATCTTCGACATTCCATTTCCTGCTAAACTCTACCTCATTCGTTCGATCAAGTGCCACAAATTGTTTGCTCAATAATCTTTCCTTTATGAACACGTCGAAAGAGCCAATATTCATTCCACCTAAATGAATGTCCTTTGGTGAATATTGCATGGCAAACTTTAAAGCGGAGCCATTCAAATATTTATCATTGAGCGGTGAGAAACGATTCGGATCAAAATTAACCAAGGCGTATTCGCTTGTTAATTTCAAATGGTCTCCAATCTCCCCACTCAAATCAAAATCGGTGAATGTATTAGCTTGAGGCATCGGTAAAAATCGAATTGGCTCATAGCTGCCTTGTCGGATACCAGCAAATTCATATCGTCCAAGTGAAATCTTTTTGTAATTACCATTACCTAAACCGACATAAGTGAAGAAAACCGAATAAATTGCATTCATTGTATCCTCGGGTGCATATTGGTAAATCCTGATTAATGAATCGAGACGATACTGACCTTTACCAACACCGACTATCTCTACACCCGATCTTGATGCTTTAAGCCGATCACCGCCAGCGGCTTTGAGAATTACTTTGTCGGAATCGCTGAGTGTAGCATCAATTGGAGAGTTTTCATTATCATTCTCACGGACATACATAACATTGAAATGCCATCGATCGTTGAATAAGTTCACTCCCGATTTTGCGGCAATGAGATTTCTGTTAAATTGCCTGTCACTATATTCGAAATCTACAACAATACGTGAGCCATGAGCAACAATCCGCTTGGGGGTAAACGTGACTTCAGCCGTTGCATAATCAATCGTAAAGTCGGCATTCTCTCCACGTGTCATCTTTTCACCGTTAACATAAACTCTCTCCGATCCCGCAACAATAATAATTATCCGATTGCCATTCTCGCCTGTCAGTCGATACGGACCTTGCACACCATCCAATCCTTGAAATTGATTTGTAATGAATTTACCTCTCGTTACTGCACCTGTCAGCATCACATCACCGAAAACATTGCTCATCTGATAATTAACAGAACCTTTAGCACCTTGAAGCTTCCGATTTAAATTTCCGAATTCATTCCCCGACAGATTTAAATTAAAATCACCTAACGTTGCATTGAACCTTGAGCCGCGAAGCTCCATAAATACTTTATCAACTTCTTGTAGTGTTTGTGTTGTGCCTTCCGGTTGGATCGGAGAATTTTCGTCAGTCAATGCAGCAACAATGTCGATATCATTCGTAAGATTGCCGGACATTTGCATTCGAAAGCCAGAGTTAAGCGACAAGTCTCGGTTGGATCCAATTGTAAAACCTCTAACGATTGTTCCGCTCTTTTGAAGATTTGAGCTAAAGACATCATCAAATGAAAAAGGTGTCACCGGTCGTGCAATTTTTATGGTTGCACCTGTTACCGTATCAAGCCGCATCACCGGCTCGCGATGCTTATAAATTGGTTTGAAATTAAATGGGAGCGATTGATAGTTGACTTTTAAAATATGATTCGCCGTATCCGATAACAACGAGACAATCGTATTTCTGTAGATTAAAAGTTTACCAAACCGATTATCAAGTCTGTAGTCGGTACCTGAGTTTAGATGAAAAGAATCTATTTGGATGTTTTCTGAACCGGATAGGATAAATTGATTTGGTAAAACGAACGATGTATCACCATCCAGCCGAATCGTGAAGATAGCTTGATGGAAAGAACCTTTTTGAATTGCATCAAATTGTTGTGCAACTCCGACCGCAGCACAACTGATGATTAAGAATAAGATGTAAAAGCGATAATGTTTCAAGAGACAGATGGACTGAATCGATTAATAAAAAAGTAAATTAACTGTTAAGAATATTCCATCAATCTCCATATTTATTTAAATGCTTTTTTGGAAAGTAACGAATTTGTTTGTGATATCCAAGAAGAGTAATGACTCTCGAGTTGCCTCATAAATAAAGTAACCCTGTGGGGTTGAAAAAGGAGTCGTTGCCTCATAATATAGGTAACCCAAAAGAAAGGTTACATTATGAGTTC
>Ga0315286_10001939_pt1 | contig 19115 bp, 12 predicted proteins | sample YL17G10_0_MG_FD_205038 | JGI IMG/M metagenome (GOLD analysis project Ga0315286, IMG submission 205038) | Sediment microbial communities from Yellowstone Lake, YNP, Wyoming, USA - YL17G10_0 | ecosystem: Environmental > Aquatic > Freshwater > Lake > Sediment | place: USA: Wyoming | collected... | reverse complement strand
TCGTGATGCAGACCCTCTACCACCGCACCCGCGACCCGGTCTACCAGCAGATGACGCGCTTCTGGCTCAAGTGCTTCGCCCTCATCTTCACCTTCGGAGCCGCGACCGGAGTGGTGATGGAGTTCCAGTTCGGGACCAACTGGTCGCGCTACTCGCGTTTCGTCGGCGACGTCTTCGGCAGTCCCCTGGCCGCCGAGGGCATCTTCGCCTTCTTCCTCGAGTCGGTCTTTCTCGGGATCCTGATCTTCGGATGGAACCGCGTCTCCGAGCGCATGCACTTCTTCTCGACGATCATGGTCGCGCTGGGTGCCCATCTGAGCGCGCTCTGGATCATCGTGGCCAACTCCTGGCAGCAGACGCCGGCCGGCTTCCATCTGGTCGAGCACGGCGGGGTGACGCGCGCGGAGATCACCGACTTCTGGGCGATGGTCTTCAACCCCTCCACGCTGGACCGCTTCACGCACACGATCGCCGCCGCCTGGCAGACCGGCGCCTGGCTGGTGGTGAGCGTGTCCGCCTGGTATCTACTCAAGCGCCGTCACGCGAAGTTCGCGCGGCGCGCGCTCACCCTCGCGCTCATCGTGGCCATGGTCGCCGCCGTGGGACAGCTCGTCACCGGGCACACCAGTGCCGTCGGCATCGCGCGCCATCAGCCGGCGAAGCTGGCGGCGTTCGAGGGGCGCTACGTGGAAACCGAGAAGGCCGAGCTGCACCTCTTCGGCTGGGTCGACGAGGGGCGGGAGGAGGTGCGCTTCGGCCTTGCCCTGCCCGGCATGCTGGACTGGCTGGTGCACGGCAGCGCGGACCAGCCGATCGCGGGGCTACATCGCTTCGCGCCCGAGGACCGTCCGCCGGTCAACCTGGTCTTCCAGGTCTTTCACCTGATGGTGCTGATCGGCATGACCCTGATCGGGCTCAGCGTGTTGGGCGTGATCCTGATGCCGAAGGGCCTGACGTTCCGCATGCACGGGTTGCTCTGGGCGTACGTGCTCTCGGTGCTCGGACCCCACATCGCCAATCAGCTCGGCTGGATCGCGGCCGAGGTCGGACGTCAGCCCTGGGTCGTTTACGGCCTGTTGCGCACGCGGGACGGCGTGAGTCCGACCGTACCCGCGGGCAACGTGCTGTTCTCGCTGATCCTGTTCACGCTGCTCTACATCGCACTCTTCGCGCTGTTCATCTATCTCCTGACGATCAAGATTCTGCGCGGACCGGCGGAACCGGAGACCGCACCGCTGGCGGGAGGTGCGGGATGAACCACGCCCTGAACGACATCTGGTTCGGCCTGGTGGGCGTGCTTCTCGCCGGGTACGTGCTGTTGGACGGCTTCGATCTCGGCGTCGGCGCGCTGCATCTTTTCGCACGCGGGGACCGAAACCGCCGGACGATGCTCAACGCGATCGGGCCGTTCTGGGACGGCAACGAGGTCTGGCTCATCACCGGCGGGGGCGCGCTCTTCGCGGCCTTCCCCGAGGTCTACGCGACCGCCTTCTCCGGGCTCTACCTGGCACTGATGCTCTTCCTGGTCGCACTCATCTTCCGCGCGATCTCGATCGAGGTCCGCGGCCAGCGCCCCGGGGCTTCCTGGCAGCGATTCTGGGACATCGGCTTCAGCGCGGGCTCGGCGGTCGCCGCGCTCCTGTTGGGCGTCGCGCTCGGCAATCTCGCCTGGGGGCTGCCGCTGCGGGCGGACCACGAGTTCGCCGGCAGTTTCCTCGGCCTGCTGCGGCCCTACCCGCTGCTGACGGGTCTCACCGCGCTCACGGGGATCGTCCTGCACGGCGCGCTCTACCTGTGCGTGCGAACCGAGGGCGAGCTCCAGCAGCAGGCGCACCGCTGGGCACGGAACGCGGGCGGGCTTTTCGCCGCGGGCTACATCCTGACGACGATTGCCACGCTGATCTGGGCGCCGCACATGACCGCCCCGTTCGGCCGCGCCCCGGGCTGGCTCGCGTTGCCGCTCCTGACGGTCCTCGCGATCGCGAACCTGGGCCTCGAGTGGAAGCGCGCGCGCCACGGGAGGGCGTTCCTCTCCTCGTGCGTCACGCTGCTGGGTCTGCTGGCGACCTTCGGCGTCGGGATGTTCCCGAACCTGATCCGCTCGAACCCGACGCCCGAGCACAGCCTGACGGTGCTGAACGCGGCCTCCTCGCCGAAGACGCTGGGGATCATGCTGGTCATTGCGGCCATCGGCATGCCGCTGGTGATCGGCTACACGATCGTCGCGTATCGCGCGTTTCGCGGGAAGGTGAAGCTGGACGCGGCGAGCTACTGATCCCGCCGCGTGCCGGGCCTACGGACGGGCCGACGCCGCCGCGCCGGCGAACCATGCCTCCGCGCCAAACGCGGCGCGTGGCTCGTCGCAGTCGCCGGTGATGTTCATCACCATCACCAGGTGGTTGCTCTCGAGTCCCTGCGCGTCGACGACGTAGAACTCCCAGTGCACCCAGTCGCCGCCGTTCGTCCCGCCGTAGGCGAGATCGAAGCCGCAATCCGCCTCGAGCTGGGTGAAGCAGGCCAGCGCCGGCTGTGAGTTCACCGCGTAGACGCCTTCGTGGCTTCCCGGCACGCCGTTGAAGGACCAGGTCGCCAGCTCGTACGCGGAGACGACGTCGTCGTCGGCATCACGGAAGTGAAAGTCGACCCGCACCTGTGCGTCGGGGCAGGGAAAGACCGACGGATGCGTGAAGGCGCTCAGCTCGGGCGCGCTGGGGCCGCTGGGCGCCTCCTCGTATGTGACCGTGACTGACGCTTCCCCGGCTTCACCGTTCGCGCCATTCTGCAGGCCGCAATTGACCTCCGAGACGCAGGCGACCACACGCAGCGTGTTCTCCCCCAGCGCGAGCTGCAATGGCGAGAGCGTGCTGAAGGTCGTACCGTCGCCGGTCCCGTCTCCGCCGATGGCGAGCGCACCGCTCAGGCGCTGGCCGTTGGCCCACAGTTCCACGCGACCACCGTCAGCGGTCACGACCTCGGGCGGCAGGTTGACCCGTCCGGTCAGGATCTGCTGGCGCTGCGGCGGATCGGCGAACGCGTCGCCGTTGCGGGGGGCGGCGATCGTGACCAGCGCCGCTACGCCGAGGGGGATCATGTAAGACCGCTGGCCGTGAACGTCACGGTAGAAGCGATAGCGGTAGCTGCCGTGCTGATTGCGCGCGAAGAGGGCCGCCCGGCTCCAGCCGTGCGCCGTGATGTAGGTCGCCGAGTCAGGGGATTCGCCGAACCAGCGGTCGAAGTTCATGATGTAGAGACCGAGGAGCGGGTCGATGGCGAGCTGGGCGCGCGTTCTCACCCCACGGTCCTCCAGCCCCGGCGTCGCGCTCAGGATCAGGTCGATCATCTCGTAGCCGATCACCCGGCGGATCTCGGCGAGGTTCGTGTAGCGCGTGGGCGTGAAGCCGTCGCGCGCCGGGTCGTACAGACGCCCGACCCGCGGGTCGAGCAGGTTCAGGATGAACACGGCGGTTCGGTGGAGTTCATCCTCGCCGGACGCGCCGGCGCGCAGCGGGGTCGGCGGAACCAGCCGGAAGGTGCCCGCCGGCTCGCCCGACCCGGCCTGCGTGAACGCGACGAGCGGATACGGCGTCGCCGCAAGGTACGTCACGTCGAGGCCCGCCAGGGGCACCCCGGTCGAATCGTAGACTTCGGCCTCGAGCAGCATCTCGCCGTTCGTGTGACTTACGATGGCGACGCCGGCGGCATCGGTGGCGGCGGTGAAGCAACCGGCTTCGTCGCCATCTCCGGGGGTGGCGGTCTTCTCCTGCGTGCACGAAAGCGGCAGCTGGAGCGCGATCGCCAGCCACAGCACGGGCCAGCCGCAGCGACCGGCGGTCCGCAGGACGGGGTTCTCGCATCCGACAGTTCGGGCCATGGTGACGCACCTCCCTGGGGCGGGACACTCGCTCGGAACCCCGCCCCTCGTATCCATCGGCCGAATCGAACGGTTTCTCCAAGAATCGCCCCGGAGGCGCAGCAGGGAGGGCGTCAGCCTTGTTTCCGCCACGCCCATGCGCTACATTCACTGCCGTTTGCTGGGACCCGGCGGGTGCCCCGGGGGTTCATGGGCCGAGAGCGCGGCCGACCCCGGGACGACGGACGAAGATCGCCCCCGGCGCGACGGCGAGATCCACACGACGAAGGAGGCGGAACGATGAGGAGGATTCTGACGGGGCTTCTGGTCCTGGGGGTGCTGAGCCTCGGGGCGAGCGGCACGGTTCTGGCCCAGACGACGACCAGTGCGTCTGCGGTCAAGATGAAGCCAGTGGAGGACAAGGCATTGCAGCAGATCGATGCACAGATCGCCAAGCTAACGATCGACAAGACGAAGACGACCTGGCGCACCACGCTCACCATCCCGACGATCGCGACCTTCGAGAAGACCCACCAGTACTTCGCGCGCATGGTCACGAACAAGGGCACGGTCCTGATCAAGTTCATGCCCGAGGTCGCGCCGATGCACGTCACGAACTTCATCTATCTGACCCGACTTGGCTACTTCGACGGCATCTCCTTCCACCGCGTGATCCCGGGGTTCATGGCACAGGGCGGCTGCCCGCTGGGCACCGGCACCGGCGGTCCCGGTTACAAGTTCGCCGGCGAGTTCAGCCCGAGCGTGAAGCATGAGCGGCCGGGCATGCTCTCGATGGCGAATGCCGGCCCGGGCACGGACGGCAGTCAGTTCTTCCTCACCTTCGTCCCGACCCCCTGGCTGGACGGCAAGCACACGATCTTCGGCGAGGTCGTCGAGGGCATGGACACGCTGAAGGCCCTCGAGGCGTGCGGCACCACGCCGCAGGGCACCACCAAGGAGCCGCTCAAGATGGAGAAGGTGACGATCGAGGTGAAGTAGCCCGCATGGAGCCGCTGGGACTGCCGACCTACGGGATTCTCGGGCTGGTCGGTTTCGCCGCCGGCTTCGTCGATTCGATCGCCGGCGGCGGCGGCCTCATCACCATTCCGGCGCTGCTCTCGGCCGGCCTGCCGCCGCACCTCGCCCTCGGTACCAACAAGCTGCAGAGTTCCTTCGGCAGTCTCACCGCGACCCTGACCTACCGGCGTCACGGTCTGGTTCGCGTGCGGCAGACGCTCCTCGGGGTCCTCTTCACCGCGATCGGCGCGGCCGCCGGCACGCTGACGATCCAGCGGATCCCGCCGACGTTTCTGCGCCAGGCGATCCCGATCCTGCTCGTGGCGATCTTCGTCTACACGCTCCTCTCGCCCCGGCTGGGCGAGCGGCACGGGCCGGCGCGGCTCTCGAGCCCGATCTTTCACCTCATCTGCGGTCTGTCGATCGGCTTCTACGACGGTTTCTTCGGCCCCGGCACCGGTTCGTTCTGGGCGATCGGCTACGTCGCGCTCCTCGGCTTCGAGTTCACGCGCGCCACGGCCTGGACCAAGGTGATGAACTTCACCAGCAACTTCACCGCGCTGGTCTTCTTCGCGCTGGGGCGAAACGTGATCCTGCTGCCGGGGCTGGTGATGGGCGCGGGGCAGGCGCTCGGGGCGGTGGCGGGCTCGCGGATGGTGGTGCGGCGCGGGGCGAAGTTCGTCCGGGCGTTCTTCCTGATCGCGGTGGCGGCGACGATCCTGCGGTTGATCTACCAGACGTACTTCCGTTGAGACGCTCGACGTCAGGGGGACCCCCTCTCGGACTCGGGCCAATCGCCGCAGAATTCTCACGGACACCCTGAACCAATCCGGTGCCGGATTCGTCTATGCTGGGGTAGAGAGATGCAACGGGGGGGAGGATGCATACGAGCGTTCGCGTTCGCGTCGAGGCTGCCCTGCTTCTCCTTATCCTGGTTGGGGCGCCCGCGGGTGCCGTGCGGCTGATGAGCCAGATCCCGGCTCTCCGCCTGAACGCGCCGGTGAAGGTCGACGGCGTTCTGGACGAGGCGGTGTGGCAAGGGCCCTCCGCGGGGCCGCTCATCGAGAACGAGCCCGACAACGGTGCCGCGCCGCGCCAGCCGACCGATTGGTGGGTTGCCTACGACGACGAGGCCCTCTACGTCGCCGCCCGCATGCACGACGCGGCCCCGGACTCGATCGGTCGCTGCCTGGGGCGCCGCGACGCCTACCCGGCGTCGGACTGGTTCTACCTGAACATCGATACCTTCGACGACGACCGCAACGGCTACTCCTTCTGCGTCAACCCCGCCGGCTGCATCGGCGACGGCGTGCTCTACAACGACGGTTGGGACGACAACTCGTGGGACGGTGTCTGGAGCAGCGCCGCGCGCATCGACGCCCAGGGCTGGACGGCGGAGATGCGCATCCCGTTCTCGCAGCTGCGCTTTCCCAACGCCGACGAGCAGCGCTGGGGAATCAACGTCAGCCGGCGGACGCTGCGGAATCAGGAACGGGACGAGCTCATCCACCGACCGCGCGACGAATCCGGCTACATCCGTCGGTTCCCGCACATCGTCGGGATCCGGGGCATTCACCCGAGGCGGAAGCTGGAGATCCTCTCCTATGGCGCCGGCAAGGGGGAGTTCCAGCAGGTCGACCGAAGCGATCCCTTCCACGACGGATCGGATCTTGCCGGCGATGCCGGAGCGGACGTCCAGTGGGGTCTGACCAGCGACCTGACGCTCAACGCGACGATCAACCCCGACTTCGGCCAGGTCGAGGTCGACCCCGCGGTCATCAATCTCTCCGATTTCGAGACCTTCTTCGAGGAGCGCCGACCCTTCTTCATCAAGGATGCGGGCATCTTCCGCTTCGCGCAGGAGGGCACGAACAACAACTGCAACTTCAACTGGATGGAGCCGCTGCTCTTCTACAGCCGGCGCATCGGGCGCGCTCCCTCGCTCGAACTCGCGGACCACGACTACGCCGCCGTGCCGGGAGTCACCACGATCCTGGGCGCGGCGAAGCTGAGCGGCAAGCTCGACCACACCCGGCTGGGCTTGCTGACGGCGGTGACCGCGGAGGAGCGCGCGCGACTGGAGTTGGACCGGGCCCGCTCGTCGCAGGTCGTCGAGCCCCTGACGCACTTCACGGTGCTACGCGCCCAGCGCACTCGCGGGGACGGCCGCCAGGGCCTCGGACTGATCGCCACGAGTACCCTGCGCGATCTCCCGGATGCGCTCAGCCGCGCGTCGCTGGCGCGCCGCGCGCTCGCGGCGGGCCTCGACGGCTGGACGCGGCTCGATCACGCCGGGGTCTGGGCCGTGCGCGGCTACGTGAGCGGCAGTCTGATGAACGGGACGGCGGAGGCGATCGACGGGATCCAGCGCGCGTCGCGGCACTACTTCCAGCGCCCCGACACCGACCACCTCCACTATGATCCGATGCGCACCGCGCTGGGTGGATGGATCGCCCGCGCCGCGCTCAACAAGGAATCGGGCAACACTACGCTCAACACCGCGCTGGGCGCGATCTCGCCGGGCTTCGAAATCAGCGACCTCGGATTCGAGTCGCGCAGCGATTTGATCAACTGGCACGTGATGGCCGGATACCAGTGGCTGGAACCGAATCGCACCTTCCGCTACCGCAGCCTGTCGCTCGGGACCTATCGCACCTGGGACACGGGGGGCCACCCGGACGCCTACGGCGAGGGGCTCTTCTACAACGCAACGTTCGCCAACTACTGGTCGCTCAACGGGATGATCTTCCACAATCCGGAGCGCAACTCGTTGCGCACCACGCGCGGCGGGCCCGCCATGCGGGCGCCGGAGTGCGCCGAGACGAACCTGTTCCTCTTCAGCGACGACCGGGGCCGGATCTCCGGCGGGGGCGGTGTGAGCATCTCGGGGGATGTCGAGGGATCGCGGGGAGCGTGTGGGAATCTGGAGCTCTCCGTCCGCCCGAGCGGCTCCCTGCGGTTCACCGTCGGTCCCACGTACTCATGGTCCAAGGACACGTGGCGGTGGGTGGAGAACGTGAGCGATTCCCTCATGACCGCCACCTACGGAGCGCGTTACATCTTCGGCGACTTCGAATACCGCGAGCTCTCGCTCACTTCGCGCATCGAGTGGACTTTCACGCCGCGGCTGACGTTGCAGGCCTACCTCCAGCCCCTGCTCGCAACCGGGACGTACACCGGACTCAAGGAACTCGCTCGAGGCGGCAGCTTCGACTTCAACCGCTACGGGTCCGGCAATGGCTCGACGATCACCTACGACCCGGGCACGAGCGCCTACACCATCGACCCGGACGGCGCGGGCCCGGTCGCGGCATTCACCCTGAGCGACCCGAACTTCAACTACAAGTCGCTCAAGGTGAACATGGTGCTCCGCTGGGAATTCCGCCCTGGGTCGACGTTCTACCTCGTCTGGACGCAAAACCGCGAGGATGGCCGCGACCCGGGCGACTTCCAGCCCGGACGGGACTTCCGCTCCCTGCTGGACGCGCCGGGCGAGAGCGTCGTCATGGCCAAGGCGACGGTCTGGTGGAGCATCTGAGCGGACCGCCCGCCGGAACCTGCATTGCCAGCGCACCGGCTCTTCCGCTAGGGTTCCCGCATGTTTGCCCTCGGTTGTGGTCCACCGCCATGGAGTCACGCATGAGAAGCCGCATCCGCACCGTCGCCCCGACCCCCGCGCTCGCGCTCGCCCTGCTCGCCCTCTGCGCCGGCGCGGCCCGCGCGATCCCCGCCTTCGACGCACGCCATCCCGCGCTCAGCCCCGACGCCACGCAGCTCGCCTTCGACTGGCGCGGCGACGTCTGGGTGGTGCCGGTCGCGGGAGGCGAGGCGCGCCGACTGACCGACCACGTGGCGCGCGACGCCTACCCCCACTGGTCGCCGGACGGGCGCGAGATCGCCTTCTGCAGCGACCGCCACGGCAACCTCGACGTCTTCGTGGTCGCGATCGAGGGCGGCACGCCCGAGCGCCTCACCCTCCACAGCGACGACGATTTCGTCTGCGACTGGAGCCCGGAGGGCCGCACGCTCTACTTCAGCAGCGAGCGCGACGCGCTGCGCGAGCGGATCTTCGCCGTGCCGCGCGCCGGCGGTCGCGCGCGGCGCGTGATCGGCGACCTGGCGATGAACGCGCGGGTCAGCCCCGACGGCCGCTGGATCGCCTACGTGCGCGGCTACAACGAGTGGTGGCGGAAGGGCTACCGGGGCCCGGCGAGCTTCGACATCTGGGTGCGCGCGCTCGGCGGCGGCGAGAGCTTCCTGATCACCGATTGGCAGGGGGACGACAACTTCCCGCAGTGGAGCCCCGACAGCCACGCGCTCTTCTTCCAGAGCGAGCGCGAGGACGGGGCGGCGAACCTCTACCGGCAGGACCTCGCGTTCACCGGTACGGGCGACACCGGAGCGGTCCGTGTCGCGCCCGCTGGCGCGCCGGTCGCGCTCACCCATCTCACCGGCGACGGCGTCCGCTTCCTGAACGTCAGCCGCGACGGCCGGTGGGCAACCTACGAGAGCATGGGCGAGATCTACGTCGTGCCGACCCCCGGCGGCGAGCCGCGCCGCGTGCCGATCGACTGCGCCGGCGATGCGAAGCAGAACGAGATCGTGCGCAGCATGCCGGGCAGTGGCGCGACCGAGTACGCCTTCGCCCCGGGCGAGGAGCAGATCGCGTTCGTGGTCGAGGGGGAGATCTACGCCGGTCTGATCAGGAAGGGCGAGCTGAAGGATCCGATCCGCCTGACCGAGACCGATGCGCGCGAGCAGGACCTCGCCTGGCTCGACGCGAATACGCTCCTCTTCGTGAGCGACCGCGAGGGCGGCGACGACATCTTCCTGATGCGCAGCACGGATAAGGACGAGCCGCGTCTCGGCCGCAGTCGGCACCGCGCGGTGACGCGCCTGACCGATTCGCCCGAGACCGAGCGCCTCCCGCGCCCCAGCCCCGACGGCAAGACGATCGCGTATCTGCGCGGCACGCGCTTCCTCTGGACGATGGACCCGGACGGCCGCAATCCGAAGCTGCTGTTGGACGAGCCGGAGATCCTCCACTTCTCCTGGTCGCCCGACTCGCGCTATCTCGCCTACAGCATCACGACCCTCGGCTACGCCGAGGACATCTTCATCCTCGACCGGCGCGGTGACGGCAAGTCGGTCAACGTCTCGAACCATCCGAACGACGACTTCCACCCGCTCTGGACGGGCGACGGCAAGCGCCTCTCCTGGGCGAGCCGCACCGAGGACGGCTTCTACAACATCAAGTACGTCTGGCTGACCCGCGCCGAGGCGGACAAGAGCCCCGCCGCGCGAGAGCGCGAGGAGGAGGCGGACAGCAGCGCCACGCCGGGCAAGCCCGAGAAGGAACACGGCGAGAAGAAAGACGCGAAGGCGAAGAAGACGCCGCCCGAGGTCAAGATCGACTGGGACGACTTCTCCGATCGCATCCGCACCGTCACCACCGTGCGCGGCTACTACTGGGACTACGACGCCAGCCCCGACGGGAAGCACTACGCGCTACGCACGGACGCGGTCGAGCGGATGGAGCTCTGGACCGTCGACTGGGACGGCGATCACCTCCGGCGCATGACAACCACCGGCGCGAACCCGGACCGCATCGCCTGGAACGAGGGGAACGACAGGGTCCGTTACCTGAGCGGCGGGCAGATCCAGGAGATCGAGAACACCGAAGGCGCCAGCCCCAAGACCTACGGGTTCTCGGTGGAGTTGACCGTCGACGACGCCGCGCGGCGCACGCAGAAGTTCAATGAGGCGTGGCGCCTGATGAACGACGGCTTCTACGACGAGCACTTCCACGGGACGGACTGGGCCGCGATGCGCGAGAAGTACCTTCCGCTGGCGCAGGCCGCGATCATGACCGAGGACTTCAACGACGTGCTGCGGGAGATGATCGGCGAGTTGAACGCGAGTCATCTCGGCGTCTACGGCCCATGGCGCGGGGGCGGCGACGAGACCGGCCGGCTCGGCTTCACGCCCGACGACAGCTACACCGGCCCCGGCGTGCGGGTCGCGGAGGTGCTGCCGCGCGGTCCGCTCGATGCTGATGGGCGCCGGGTCGCGGCCGGGGAGATCATCCTCGCGATCGACGGGCACGAGATCGCGCCGGGCGAGGAATACCATCCGCTCCTCAATCACAAGGCGGACAAGGAGGTCGACCTGACCGTCGCCGATCGCACGGGGCACGACCCACGCACGGTCACGGTCGAACCGGCCGACGGCGGGCGCATCTGGGACCTGACCTACCAGAACTGGATGGATCGCAACCGCGCCCACGCCGACTCGCTCTCCGGCGGGCGGATCGGCTACGTGCACATGAGCGCAATGGGCGGCGGCAACTGGGATCGCTTCATCGAGGACGTCTTCAGCAAGGCGGAGGGCAAGCAGGGACTGATCCTGGATGTGCGCTTCAACAACGGCGGCTCGATCCACGACCAGGTGCTCACCTTCCTGAGCCGCCAGCGCTACGCCTACTCCCGCAACCGCGGCGACCGCGACATTACCTACGATGCGCTCTGGCGCTGGGACGGCCCGACCGTGCTGATCACCAACGAGCGCAGCTACAGCGACGGCGAGATCTTCCCCGCCGGGTTCAAGGCGCTGAAACTGGGGAAGATCGTCGGCATGCCGACCTTCGGCGCGGTGATCGGGACCAACGACGTGGACCTGATCGACGGCACCGGCTTCCGCGTGCCCGGCACCGGCTGGTACCGGATGGACGGCGTGAGCCTGGAGAACCACCCGGTCGAGCCGGACGTGCTCGTCCGCGACGTGCCGGAGGAGAACCTGCGCGGGCGCGACGCCCAGCTCGAGGCGGCGGTGCGGGAGTGCCTGGGGATGCTGGGACCGCGGTAGGTACGGGGCCGGCGCTCCCCGCCCCCGGGGGCCGGCTCCGGGCGGATCTCGGGGGGTCCTTCACGGCGGGCCGGGCGGTCTTGCCCCCCCCCTAACGATCCTGCTTGCTCTCTTCTCGCCCGGGGATACTATGGCCCCCGGCGAGAGGGCCTCGCCTTCCGACAAGTTGCTCGGTTCGGGTTGCGTCGGGCCCGCCGGATGACACCCGGTGAGTCGCGGCCAAGCCAGGAGGTTGTGTTCGAACCCCGCGTCTCAGCGCACGGCCGGCGCTGCGTGCTTCTGCATCCTCGAAGGACCCCGCCGCGTGCCGTCCGCCGCTGACCGCAACGACTGGAGGAGGATGGACATGAAGTGCAGGATCTTCATTGTCGGGTTGCTGATCTTGGCCTGGGCCGGCTGGATGGGTCTGGCCTCGGGCCAGGATCCAACGACCGGTTCCATCGACGGAACCGTCACGGACTCTGCCGGGAACCCCCTGACCGGCGCGACGGTGACGATTACCTCGGGGCAGGGGGCCAAAACGGTGGTGACCGACTCGGGCGGGATGTTCCGCTTCCCCTACCTGACACCGGGTAGCTACGGCCTCACGGCCACACTCCACGGCTACACCACGGCCGAGCGCCAGAACATCGAGGTTCGACTCCTTTCGCGCGTTCGGGTCGAGGTGGTCCTGACTCCGGGGATGTCGGAGAAGATCGAGGTGGTCGGCAGCGCGCCGGTGGTCGATCTCTCCTCGACCACCACGGGAGCGACAATCAGCTCGGCGCTGATGTCGAGCATCCCCCTGGGCCGCGGTTTCGCGAACACGCTGGCGCTGGCGCCGGGCGTCGTGGAGAGCGGCATCGACAACTCCAACCCGTCGATCGCCGGGTCGAGCGGACTCGAGAACACCTACATGGTCGACGGGATGAGCATCGGCAACACGGGCTACGGCAGCGCCGGATCCTATTCGATCGTCTACGGCTCGTTGGGAATGGGCGTCAACTACGACTACATCCAGGAAGTGCAGGTGAAGACCGGCGGCTACGAGCCGGAATACGGTGAGGCCCTCGGCGGCTTCGTCAACCTGATTACCAAGTCCGGGACCAACACCCTCACCGGTAGCGTCTTCACCTATCAGCAGCTCAGCGACCTGGAAGCCGAGCGGGTCAAGACCGACCGCCTTCGCGCCACCTTCGACCCGATCGGCTTCTCGAGCCAGGACTACGGGTTCGAGGCCGGCGGTCCGATCGTCAAGGACAAGGCGTTCTGGTTCGCGGCCTTCGACCCGACCATCACCACGCGGACGCGCAAGACGGCGGCGGCGATCACGGCGGACACCACCCAGGGATTCAGCCACACGGTCGACATCAAGCGCACGATCTACAACTACGCCGCCAACCTGAAGTTGAATTTGAGCCCGAAGCACACCCTGTCCGTGTCGGCCTTCGGCGATCCTTCGGTGGGGGATAACGGTCCCCAGCGCGAGGCAGCCGTGGCCGTGCCGGACCCGACCCTGAAGTACTCCAAGATCGAGTATGGCGGCAACAACGTCGTGGGCCACTGGAACGGCGAGCTGCTCAGCAACGTGTTCGTCGAGGGAACGGTCGCCCACCACCAGGACAAGTTCAAGGAGACGCCGGGCGAGGTCCTTCCCAGCGGCATCGACAACCGAACCGCGATTCCCCTGCGGTACGGCGGTGTCGGCTTCTTCGAGGACGCGACCTCCAAGAACACCCAGTACCAGTTGAAGTTCTCGAGCTTCCTGCAGGCCGCGGGTGAACACAATCTCCGCTATGGCTGGATCTACCAGAACATCGGCTACACCGAGACCCCCAACTACTCGGGCCGCAAAGGGATCTCGATCAAACTGGCCGGGCCGGACGAGGAGTGGGATACCGCAGACGACGTCATCGAAACCTCCACCAGCGGCTACACCTGGGACATCCGAAAGGCAGGCGATCGCTTCCGGATCAACCGCATCCGCAGCGGTTCGCTCGGGGCGGATACGAGAACCACGTACAGTGCGAGCTTCATCTCGGACACCTGGAATCCGACGAAGTACCTGAGCATCATGGCCGGTATCCGAAACGAGATGGAACAGCTCAGCGGCAACGTCACCAATTTCACGTGGCTCGACAACTGGTCGCCCCGGTTGCACGTGACCGTGGACCCGACGATGGACAACCGGACCAAGCTCTCCTTCGCGTACGGACGCTTCTTCGGCAAGATCCCGAACGACCTGGCGGTGCGCGCCCTGTCGCAGGAGAAGAGCTACAACGTCTACTACGATCTCCAGGCGATCACGGATGCCACGCTGAATCCGGACAACCCGCTGGGCTGGGACGACCCCCAGGGCCTGATCCCGGGGAACCAGACTCGGGCTCCTGTCGCCACGGGCACATCGCAGACCCTGATCGCCCCGGACGCGAAGCTGAGCTACCTGGACGAGTTCATCGTCGGCGCGGAGCGCGAGGTCATACCGTTCCTCAACGTCGGCGTGAGCTACATGCACCGCGCGCTGGGCCGCACGCTCGAGGATATCGCCATCGTGCCCTACTCGGCGATTCTCGACACCCTCGCCACCCACGAGGAGTTCGGTGAGTACATCATCGACAACCCGGGTGCACCGTACTGGCCCAAGCCTACGCGCAACTACGACGCCGTGAGCGTCAAGGTCGAGAAGCGTCTTAGCAACGATTGGCAGGTTCTGGCCTCCTACACCTACTCTCGCCTACGGGGCAACTACGAAGGTTACTTCCGTCGCGACAACGGCCAGAGCGATCCGTTCATCACCTCGGCCTTCGATTTCCCGTACCTCTACAATACGGCGCCTCACGAGCGGGACTATGAGATCTGGGAGTACACGGCCGCCACCGACGGGGTTCTTCCCAGCGACCGGCCCCACGTCCTCAACGTGTATGGGTCCTACCGGCTCAACTACGGGGTCACTATCGGGCTGAGCCTGAAGGTCCAGAGCGGAATCCCGATCACCAAGCTGGGCTACAATGAAAACTACGGGAATGGCGGCGAGATCCTGCTGGAGCCGCGCGGGGCGAGCGGACGGGGTCCCAAGACGAGCAATGTGGGGCTGCACGTCGACTACCCGATCGATCTCACGAAGACCGCCTCGGGTATCGGGATCAAGACGCTCGAGCTAAGCGTGGATGTCTTCAACGTCTTCAATCAGCAGGAAGGAGTCAATTTCGAGTACGAATACGAGATCGGGGGAACGGTGGACCCGCAGGAGTGGCTGCTGAACCCCCCCGGACAGTATGACATAAAGGCGTGTCCCGACTGCGTGAACCCGGACTTCAAGAAGCCGACGGATTACATGGATCCCCGGCAGATCGTGCTCGCGCTCCGGGCCGGGTTCTAGGAGGCGCGGGAACGTAGTTCAGGGCAGCATTCCGAGTTCGGCGCCTCAGGGTCGAACTCGGGGTGCTGCCCGATTCATTTGGGCGCGGGAGACGTCTCGAAGGACTCGACGATCTCCTGAATCTGCGCGGCATCGGCCGCCTGGGGTTCGAGTTCCAGGTACCGCTTCAGCAGACGCACGCCTTCCGCGATATCGGACTTCTCCGCCCACAGGTTCGCCAGACCGAGCGCCTTGATCGCGGCGCTGTGCGCCGGGCTGAGCTCGACGGCCTTGGCCAGGTGCGGTTTCGCGCCCTCGTAGTCCTGCTTCTCCTTCAGCAGGATCACCCCGGTGTCGTACTGGGTCTCCGCGTCCAACGGGTTGATTTCCGCCGCCCGACCGTACTCCAGTAGCGCATCATCGTGCTTCCCTTGCCTTTCGAGAACTCCCGCCAGGTCGAATCTCGCCTCGAAGAGATCGGGCTTGAGCGAGAGGACCCGGCCGTACTCCGCCACCGCCGGGTCCAATTCCCCCTGGGTGGCCAGACAGCGGGCGATTACGAAGCGCACGGCGTATTCGTAGGTCCCCGCGCCGAGCGCCAGGAGTTCGTCGGCCTTCTGGCGCGCCCGGACGCAGTCGTTGGCCACCAGGGCCGCGTATGCGTCCTCGTAGAGCTTGGCCGCCTTCTCCCCCAGCACCTTGCGCGCCCGGTCGGATTCGCTCTCGAGCACGATCTGCGCGACCTTGATGGTTGTCTGCGGGGCGTCCGCCGACCAATCGAAGTGATCCAGGTGGGTGACGTAGCCGGCCTTCTCGAAGCTCGCCTCGTAGATCCCCATCGGTATCATGCGGCGATCGAACGTGCCGTCCGGATTGGTGTCGAACACGATGCGCGTGCCCGCCTGCGGGTCGTGGAGGATCACCCGCACCGTCGGGATCGGCTTGCCGCGCTGGTCGATCACCTTGCCCTGGAACCGATAGTCCTCCGAGAGCTGGGCCAGGGCCAGCATCGAGCCAAAGAGCACGGCGAGAATGGCGATCAGACTCCGCTTGCCAGGCATCGCAAGCCTCCCTGACCCCACCTCGCGCGGCAGGGTCGGCTATGGATTGGCCCCGATCGAATCCGGCACCATGCCGATGGTTTCCACCCCGGCGTCGCGGCAGAGGTCCATCACCTCGACCACCGTGCCGTAGCGCACGCCGTTGTCGGCATCCAGGAAGATCACCTTCTTGCCGCCGCGCAACGCGAAGATCTCGCGCAGCCGGTTCGACAAGCTGCTCAGGCCGATCTCCTCGCGGTTCAGCAGCAGACGCCCGTCCGCGGCCACGCGAACCACCAACTGTTTTTCGGTGTATTCCGCGGGGAGGGGCTGATCCACTTTCTGGGGAATGTCAGATTGCAGCGCCTTGGTCAGGATCGGGGTGACCATCATGAAGATGATGAGCAGAACCAGGAGCACGTCGATCAGCGGCGTCATGTTGATGCTGGACTGGTTCTGACCGAGTCCCCCGAGACCTATCGCCATCGGCTAGTCTCCTTCTCCCGCCGGGCTCGATCCCGCGGCGCTCCCGGCCTCGCCGGCGGGCTTGATCTCGCGCGCGATCAGGGAGGCCCCGCGGAATCCGGCGGCGCGGCCGGCTTGGAGGATCTGCTTGATGTCCCCGTAGCGCACAGCGCGGTCCGCCTTGATCTGAAGCTCCAGGCCGGGATTGGCGGCAAACCGGTTCTGCAGGGTAGCGGTCAGGCTCGCCCCGTCGATCGGGTCGGCATCGAGGAACAGCCGTCCGTTCTCCTGCAGGACCACCATCAGGATTAGGTTCTTGTCCTCGGACACCCCCTGGACGTTGCGCGCCTGGGGCAGATCGACGCCCACTCCCTTCTGGAGCATGGGGGTGACCACCATGAAGATGATCAGCACCACCAACATCACGTCCACCAGCGGCGTGACGTTGATATCGCTGCTCAGGGATTGGCCGGCTTTCGACCCGTGGCCCCGGACTTCCATGCATCGCTCCGGTATTTCTTGATGAAGTAGTCGGCCAGCTCGCTGCTGGCGTTGCTCATCTCGCTGGTAATGCGTTCCATCCGGCCGAGGAAGTAGTTGAACGCCCAGACCGCCGGGAGCGCGACGAAGAGCCCGGCCGCGGTGTTCACCAGCGCTTCCGCGATGCCTCCCGCCACCGCCCCGATCCCCCCAGCGCCGGCCGCGGCCATGCCGAAGAAGCTGTTCATGATGCCGATCACGGTTCCGAAGAGACCGACGAAGGGCGCGGTGGCGCCGATCGACGCCAGCCCGGACAGACCCCGCTTGAACTCCTGGGTCACCAGTACGCTCTCACGCTCGGTAGCGCTGCGGACGGTGTCCACGCAATTCTCGGTGAAGCACCCAGTATCGCGGTAGACGAACAGGTCCAGGATGGCGGTGGAGTAGATGCGGGCCAGATGGCTCTTCGGGTACTTCTTCGCCTCCTCGACCACGGCGTCGAGCTTGGCATCCTCGAGCAGGCGCTTGGTTCCCGCGACGAAGTCCAGCGATTGCTTCTGCGCCTTCCGCATCAGCAACCAGCGGTCGATCATGACCCCGACCGAATAGAGCGACATCATGAGCAGGAAGATCAGGACGAGGTGCCCGACCGTCCCCATGGTGTTCCATATCTCGATCGGTCCGAAGGTGGTCGTGGGCTGCATGCCGGTCCCCCCTTAGTGCAGAGTAAAGCCGACCGTCAGAATGTAGTACACATCCACCGGGGCGCCGTTTCGCTCCCCGGGCTTGAAACGCCAGTGCTTGAGCGCCTCGATGGCGGCCTCCGTGCAGCCCATGCGCAGGCCCTGCACGACCTTGATGTCGCCCACGGTGCCGTCCCGCCGGATCACGGCCTCGAGTCTCACCTCGCCCTCGACGCGAGCGCTGCGCGCCATCATCGGGTACTGGGGCGGCACGCGACTGATCGCCACCGGAGCCGTGACGTCGCCGCCTACCTGCAGTGGACCGGCGGGCAGCGGCAGGTCCATGGGCGCGCCGCCGGGCACACCCCCGGGCACGCCTCCCTCCACGCCCCCACCGGTTTCCGCGGGCGGCGCCTCGGGCATCGGCTCGGTGCGGATCTCCTCAGGCATTGACTCCGGCTGCACCATCTCGGTCGGCATCGGCGGCGGCGCCTCGGTCGCCGGCTCCGGGGTCGTCGGGGCGGGCTTGGGCGCGGCCGGCGCGGGCGCCGGCGGAGCGGGCGGCGGCGTGAAGTGCGCAAAGGTGACCCGAACCGGCGGCTCGCTGATCTCCGGCACCCGGAGGTAGTTCTCCGCCAGGATGGTCGACAGGACGCACAGATGCAGTCCGAGCGCGATGGCGAAGGTCGCCGGTCGCCAGAACGGCTTTCGATCGCGCCGCGAGTCTATCAGGCTGTCAAACAAACGCCCGTCTCCCCGCTCTTCTACGGCGTCTCAGGTCCCAGATCCGTCGAGTCCGGCGCCGTCGTCTTGCGCAGCGCCAGGGCGCGCTCCCGGAAGGCCCGGGACTGGGCCTCGAACTCGCTGCGCTCCGCCTCCCCCGCCACATACTTCGCCTTCTCGAGGTAGAGGAGATTGATGTAGATCAGAGTCTCGAAGTCGTCCGGCCGGATCTCGATCGCCCGACGCAGCGACGCCAGCCCCTCGTCGAGCAGCGCCAGACGCCTCTCACGATCCATCCCCGGGTCCCGGTACGACATCAGCCAGACGAAGGCGCCGAGGCTGTATAGCGCATCCGGATCCTGCGGCTCGGCCTCCATCCGCTTGCGCTGCCACACCAGGGCCGCGTCCAGATTGCCGCGATCCATCTCGAGGCGACTCAGCAGCTCCAGCGCGGACGCGTCGCGTGGGTCCCGCTCATGGCGGGCCTGCAAGTGGGCGATCGCCTGGTCGATCTGTTCGGACTCGATCAGCAGGGTGAGGATGTGCTCCTCGACCCGCCCCCGGCCGGGCGCCTTCTCGTCGGATCCGACGGCTCCATGCTCGATCAAGCTCAGGTACGTCTCGAACGACCGCACCGCCTCGGTCGCCAATCTCTG
>Ga0315286_10001936_pt1 | contig 19129 bp, 2 predicted proteins | sample YL17G10_0_MG_FD_205038 | JGI IMG/M metagenome (GOLD analysis project Ga0315286, IMG submission 205038) | Sediment microbial communities from Yellowstone Lake, YNP, Wyoming, USA - YL17G10_0 | ecosystem: Environmental > Aquatic > Freshwater > Lake > Sediment | place: USA: Wyoming | collected... | reverse complement strand
GTGCGACCGCATAGTAGGAAGTCAAATCGTAGAGCGTCTAATTATATAAAAAAGAAAGGAGGCATAGCGGGGATTTTAGATATGGTGGGCGATGCAGGTCTCGAACCTGCGACCTTCTGTGTGTAAATGTGTAGGGGTATGTGTTATAAGAGGCTGTTACGTTCCATGCCGTATACTTGTTCGACCCCTCACAGACTCAGCAACAAAAGGTAACACGCCACGATAGGCAGCGGATGTTAGTGATTATGTTAGTGATTTTTGCAAAAACCACCACTTGTATAACCTTCGTCCAGGCCATGAATAAGTTCAGCAGTTGAGCTCCGATAATAGGTCACCTTTGAGGACAGCATGGAGCACTGTACGGCACCGCTGGGACAGCACAGAGAATCGTTAGGCTTGTTATGCTGTGCTGGGGTATAGATATGTATCCCGGGACAGGGAAGACGTAAGGATTCCAATCGTGGGGGCTTCCAGCTTCTTGGAGAAGACTGGGCTTGCTTCTATGTCATGTACTGTGCTGGCTGTTGCTGTAATGCCCACGTATGAACAAAACGATGGATTGTGACCTCAGGCTAACAAAACAAGCGATTGTGTAACGTGAGCAGATTCGTTAGATAGGTAGGTTTCAAACTTGACCTAATGGCACACCGTTTTCTTCGAGAGGAGACCATGGTTCGGTACTGATGTCACACCGCCTTCCAAGCAGGTTGTCGCGGGTTCGAGTCCCGTCTCCCGCTCCAGCTTCGAATTGAGGGGATCCCGGAGCAGGATCTCTTTGATTTTTGACGAGTTAAGTTGTCGCGCCTTCCCCAGCCCTTCCGCCAAGTTAAGTTGTCACCACTTAGGCTTTCGACCATGGACATTATAACCAAGAGAGGCTTTTCTGCAATTTCCGTGATGTGGATGTGATGTCTTGTGACTTGACCATGAGCAAGAACCACAGCTGTGTAAATGAGAATGATAAAATAGAAGAGCCCCGGTTTTCACCGGGGCTCTTACCTCAGTATGTCCACTTTCACTTCTATTTATGAATCACGATGCTTCCACCGGCAATCGCTGTGGTGGGATCGGCTGTGTCTGTGGCACCAAGTTGGTTATCGTATATGATTTCTCCCGTTGCCTTGTCCCAAATCTTGATTCTGAATCTGTCAACACCACCCCCACCTTTGATCTGGCCGTCGATGGCAGTCAAAATGAAACGATACTCTTTTATCCCGTTATTGATGGTGCCTGTGCCCTTATATTGCGCCCTGGCCCCTGCAATGACAAGCCAATCGTACCTTTCGCTATGGAAGTTCATGTTGGCTACGTGGAACTGGAACTCGGTCTGTCCAGTCGGCACAGTGGCGCCCTTATTATACTTGGAGACGAAGCCGAAGGTTGCCTTGCCGATGAGCGTAGGATTGGGTGCATACGCACCACGAGGCGAGTTAATCCAGCCGCCGCCGGTCACAAATCCGCCATTAGGATCGTATACAACGACAATGATAGTTTCTGAACCTTCAGCGCCTGTGTCATCGGTGACAGTCAGGGTTACATTGTATACGCCGACGGCATTGTAACCATGAACTATCGGCATACCGCTTCCGTTCGTGCCATCATCAAAAGCCCAGGAATATTCGGCAATACTTCCATCAGGGTCAAATGAGTTCCCGCCATCAAAGGTGAATGCAGTCCCAAGGGGTGTCACATAGGTGTTGACGTATATCTTGGCGACAGGGGATTCATTCGGTTCCGTGATAGCAAACGGTGACAACGTGGAGACTGTCCCGCAGATCTTGTCGCTCTCGGTGGTGAGTTCGGTGGTTACGTCAGCCCAGCCGTTGCCATCCCAGTGACGGAGTTCCAAATTGTCCTCTTTGCCGAAACTCATGTTTGTGTAATCAATACAGATGGTGATAGATCCTTGATACTGGGCATCGGTGGTGAAATCGAAGTAAACCGGAGGGTTGCCCAGCTTCAATTGAGTTGGTATAAACGGTCCAGAGTCACTGGTGGACACAGCGGTATCACCTGCTACGTTGACCTGGGCAAATGTCAGTGTCACGGGTATCCCTGTGCTGGGATCAACGAGTTCCACGGAGACATTTGATCCGGTTTGAGTATTGTGAAGGGTTAATACCGTCACCGTCAGGGTATCTACCCCCACACCACCATCGTCGTCAGTTACCGTGAGCGTTACTGTGTAGGTACCGACAGTGGCGTACGTGTAAGTCGGTGTCAGTGATCCTGTTGCGCTTCCGATTGAGTCTCCGAAGTCCCACGTAATCGTGTGAGTATCAGCAAGACCGGGGTCACTGAAACTTCCGGCGAAGGTAACCGTGTTGCCCACATCGACCGTCTGATCAGGTCCTGCATATACGGCTGGAGCTACGTTAGTCACTGCCAGCGTCAAGGTATCTACCCCCGCACCACCATCGTCATCGACAACCGTCAGGGTTACGATATATGATTCATCATCCTCATACCGATGTGTCGGTTGCAAAGTCCCGGAAGCGGTATGCTCATCGCCAAAGTCCCACTCCACGGTATGTGTGTCATAATCCGTGTCCGTGAAGCTGCCGCTGAACTGAACAGTCTTGCCTTCGGCAACATTCTGATCTCTCCCCGCATAGACCATTGGAACCACGTTAGTCACTGTAACCGTCAAGGTATCTACCCCCACACCACCGTCGTCATCGACAACCGTCAGGGTTACCATATATGATCCATCATCCCCATACTGATGTGTTGGTTGCAAAGTCCCGGAAGCTGTATGCGCATCGCCGAAGTTCCACTCTATAGTGTGTGTATCATAATCGTTATCAGTGAAGCTGCCGCTGAACTGAACAGTCTGGCCTTCGGCAACATTCTGATCGCTCCCCGCATTGACCATAGGGACGGGGTTATTCCAGTTGTAAAGGAGCCCTTTCTTAGTGCTTAGGCCGACGTTTCCCGCCATATCCACTGCCTGGATGATGAAATCGATCGTGGAGCCAGACAGCTCAGCCAGACTTCCTGTCCACTTTCCACTCATCGAGTCATACTGTAGACCAATGGTCTGCCATGTGTTGCTGCCGACCGCTGTCCAAGTTACCATGACTTCTTCGATGATGCCGTCATCTGTAATCATCGGATCATTGTTGTCATTGGCCACCACACTGACAATCCCACCACTGCCAATGTCGACCCGCTCGATAGCAGGCGGGGTATAGTCGGCAGAAGTGGAATAGTATACGTCATACTTGAGGCCTGTATAGAGCCTCTCGGTACCCTTAACGCTAACATCAGCTGAAGTTGTGATGAATTGCGCTGGCATTACGACCAATATCTGAGAGACATTATCTTTGGTTTGCAGAGACATGATAGTCTGCAATCTTGTCGGGAACCACTCCTCGTTGATGAACTGGGGTTCGTACTGATCCGAATCGCCGATGGTAAGAGGCCGGGAAATTACCGGATCGAACTCAAGGTGATCCTCATAGGTACCCTCCCTGAATAGCACGCCATGTGCTATGACATCCGGCAAGCTTATGTCTTGACTTGTTCTTGGCTGGACAGGTCTATACTGGACAAATTGGGTCTTATTCCCATCGGCGGCATAGAATTCACCCTTATCAGTAGAGACTTTCACCAGGTCTGTACTCCACGAGATATTTCCCGCGATTTCCGAGCCAACATACTGGTTGACTTCGATTATCGGATCGATCCCTGCGTAATCGTCCTGCGGTGGCGCAGGCGCAGGCATAATCACGCGATACATGGGAGGGCCGTAGAGGGTTGATTGGGTAAGGCTCTTCTCATCAAAGAATCCGTAGATGCCCATATTCTTATAGTACAGCTGTTTGGCTTTCACCAGCGCTTCGCCCACCGATCCCTGGGTTCCCAACTCGATGGCGAAGTTATCCATCAGTTTTTCAGTCAAGGCCATAGTAACACTATCTCCATAGCCATATCCGGTGTTGCCCACATACCACGCCGCCTTACGAGCGAAAGCCTGCGGGAAATCAAGCGATCCGTCAACACCGACCTGCCATACGGAGTCATCTACGCTCAAGCCCGCATGACACCCCATGGAGAAAATCAACTTTCCTTCAAGTGTAGAGTACTGGACCTCGCTGCTCTGAAAGAGACTGCCATCAGCAGCTTGTAGTTGCCAATGATCTGCGTGAGCATTCACGCTATTCAGGTCAAACCCCGGGCTCGTGTCGATGAACAGTTGATCGAATTCTCCGGCAGACCAACTGTCATTGATTATCTCACTTGGAGCACTGATACCCTGCTGTTTGAGAGCCTCAGCAACGGCGCTTGCTCCATCGGACAGGAAGTCATATCCGGTAACCAGCGCTGTCTGGGGCTCTAGCTTCCCGCCATTGGCTATATACTGATCCAGGACACCAACAATCTCCTGTGGAGACTCCACAAGCCTCCCGATGGCGTAGTCCGGGATATATAGCTCGCGGCCCTTCCATGCTATGGGCTCCATGTCAACATAAAAGTCGTCGCTTAGTATGTAGCCTTGAGTCAAGGCGGCTTTCAACGCGCTGTCGGGCATATCCGGATAGAACCTCGGCACATAGGTAGACTCATTGGATAGGTAGGTCTCGTCGGGTATGCGGTAGAACGGTATGATTTCATCGCTTCCGATGACCATCACGTACTGAATGCTGGGATGATTTGTCAGCCAGCTCCGAATGACGGAACGAATCTCCACAGCCAGTTTGTTGGCGTTATCAGGGTCTCCGGTCTCGGCGTCCCAAGCGTTATAGGCGTTCTGGACGGCCGGATACTGTTCTACCGGGACAATCACGCCCCTGACATCATCTCGCGACGCAAACTCTATCAGTTTTGCCTGCATGTCACTGACTCGATCAACTCCGTAATATTGTTGCATGCGTTTCTGGTTCATGACGATCAACGTTTGGAATTCAGGGGTATCGGATTCGTATGTGGTACCCGCCGAACCATCATCAGGCAGACTCCGGCTGGAATGGAACTGCTCAGGCGGAGGATCGACTTTGACGCGCAAGACATATGGTTGATCACTAAAATTGGGTACTTGGCTGCCTCCATAGCCAAGCACGCGGATGTAATAATATCCGGTATCATTCACCACCCTGTCTCCAGCAGCCTCATCCTCCGTTCCCCGCTCGGCAGAAATGTCCTTCAGGTAAATACTCGCAGGAGACGCTGGATCCAATGATGCGACAACAAGGCTTGACATATCCTCAGATGCGCTATCGGACAATGGACTATCCGAGACAGGTGTGTCCTCAGGTGGTATGTCCGTGCTCTCGATATCTGACATGGGGATGTCCTGGAGCGGGATTGATTGGGTATTGACCGCTGCCTGGACTTCCTGGGCATCGGCATAGAGATTGAGATCGTAGTCGGCCGGGAGATGGCTCAGGTGGACTGTAACCATCGTTCCTTTTTGAGATGGGATCGGTATCTTGAACCAGTCAACATCCGTCTCGGAGCTGATGTGGGAGATGTATAGCCGATCGCCTTGAATTACCTCAGCATCTTCCCATCTATCGTTGGGTTCAAACGAGTCCCCCACAGTCACCCGGGCAACGTTTGTAACCGGTGGAATTACCACCCCATTTGTGGTGGTGGCGCTAACACTGCTGAAGTGATTACCCCTAGACAGGGCAGGAATCGCCTTGAATGACAATGTAGGTCTGGTACCTTGCTCTACATTGAAAGGTCCCCACGTGAGATTCCCCCCTGTGACCAACGGGTTACTCGTTATATTTCCGCTTGTCGAGCCGGAGACGTACTGGAATCCTTCCGGCAACGTATGGGTGATTATTACCCCCTCGGCTGGATTCGGGCTGTAGTTGGCCACAACGATGGTGTAGGTCACCGCGATCTGGCTCTCCAGAAGCTCGCATATCGGCAGGTCCTCCAGCGGGATGGACTCCCAGGGGATTTCCTTTAACGGTATCAGGGCCGTGATCGCATCCCAGAGGCTGAGGTTTTGCAGAACTACTCCGGCCATGACCAGGTCTCCCAGCGTTGTATCCACTTTTCCTTCGAAGATGGTGCCCTGCAGCAAGGATGCCCAGTCGGCAGTGATGTCAGAGAGTTTCACATTCTCCAATGCTGTGCCCAGAATCAATAGGTTCTGGACAGAGACAAATGCTGCCATAGCATCTGCCAGTGTCACTTGTTCGAGCACATGATCGATCTCGGCGATATCTCCAAGAGTGATCGTAGAGGGATTCTGACCTTCAAATATCGTACCCTGCAGAATCGTATCCCAGTACCCGGGAGTACTGTTTATATCCTCAAGGGTAATACCTTGCAGCGGTGTTCCCAGAATGGTGATTCCCTGCAACGGGATGTCCTGAAGGCCGACTCCTCCATTGCTAAGGTCTTGCACAGTAATGCCCTGCAAGGGAACACTGTTCAGCACCAGATCGCCCAGGGTGATGTTTCCCAACGGGATTCCTTGAAGAGGGGTACCCATCAGTCTGCTTTCCCACGTAATCCCCTGCAGAGGGATGCCTTGTAGCGGAATGCCTTGCAACGGCGTTCCTAAAATCTTGATGCCTTGCAGCGGAATACCCTGCAGCGGAATACCCTGCAGCGGAATACCCTGCAGTGGCAGATCGCCTAAGCTGATGCCCTGTAGCGGCGCGGTTGCCATCGCTAAATCGCCCAGGGTGAGTTCATTGAGCGGGATGCCTTGCAGCGGTGTACCCGCCAGCAACGTCTCCCACGTAATACCCTGCAGTGGGATGCCTTGCAGAGGTATACCTTGCAACGGTGTTCCTAGAATCTTGATGCCTTGCAACGGAATACCCTGCAGCGGAATACCTTGCAGCGGAATATCCTTTAGGGGACTGTTCCAGATGTCGATTCTTTGCAGCGTAATACCCTGTAACGGCACATTACTCAGCGTCAGATTGCCCAGCGTGATGCCCTCCAGCGTAATGTCACTCGAATTTCCGTCAATGGGATTCGGGTCTAACGCACTACCCTCTAAAACCTGCTGCCACGTAATTCCCTGCAGCGGGATGCCCTGCAGGGGAATACCTTGCAACGGTGTTCCTAGAATCTTGATGCCTTGCAACGGAATCCCCTGCAACGGCACATTGCTCAGCGTCAGATTGCCCAGCGTGATGCCCTGCAATGGAATCCCTTGAAGTGGGGTGCCAACCAAAATGCTCTGCCAAGCGTAGATTCCCTGGAGCGGAATACCTTGCAGCGGCAGGCCGACCAGGATGTTCTCCAGAGTAATGCCCTGCAGCGGGATGCCCTGAAGGGGACTGTTAAGGATGTCGATTTCCTGCAATGAAATACCCTGCAACGGCACATGGTTCCGCACCAGATCGCCCATGGTGATGCTGTCCAGAGATTTACCCTCGAGGGAGGTGCCACTTAGGACGTCTTCCCACGTAATGCCCTGCAGCAGCGGGATGCCCTGCAGCGGGATGCCCTGTAGAGGACTGTTTAAGATGTCGATTCCCTGTAACGGAATCCCCTGCAACGGCACATTGCTCAGCGCCAGATCGCCCAGTGTGATGCCCTGCAACGGAATTCCTTGAAGGGGGGTGCCCATCAGGATGCTTTTCCAGGTAATTCCCTGTAGCGGGATTCCCTGCAGCGGCACGTTGTTCAGCACTAAATCGCCCAGCGTGATGCCCTGCAACGGAATTCCTTGAAGGGGGGTGTACATCAGGACACTTTCCCAGGTAATTCCCTGGAGCGGGATGCCCTGCAACGGAACATACCTTAGTGAGCTGTTCAGGATGTCTATCCCCTGGAGCGGGATTCCCTGCAGCGGTATCCCATTGATTACCAGATCCTGTAAGGTGATGCCCTGGAGAGGAATACCTTGCAGAGGCGTACTAACCAATATGCTTGCCCAAGTGATTCCCTGCAGTGGTATTCCCTGCAACGGGAGATCCTGGATAGGACTTGCCCCAATGCTAATTGACGGCAATGAGATTCCGGCAAGGACGATGTCTTGCAAGGAAATGCCTTGTAATGGTATTCCCTGCAATGGTGCGTCGATCATGACCACGTCACCCAGTGTGAGTTCTTCCAGCGGAATACCCTGCAGCGGTGTGCCGGCCAGGATACTCTGCCAAGTGATCCCCTGGAGCGGAATATTCGTGAGGGGAATACCCTGCAACGGGGTGCCAAGCACATTAATTCCCTGCAGCGGAATCCCCTGGAGGGGAATACCCTGCAATGGGATGCCTTGCAGTGGAACGTCTTTAAGCTTACCAGTTGCCGTCGACAGATTACCCAACGAAGTCGTCCCCAATGGGAAATCGTCATCATATGTCGACCAATTGGGAACACGTTTTGCCCAGAAGTCAGTGTCTGTGCTGATACTTCCGAGTTTTATGCCCTGCAATGGCGTCCCATTCACACTGACGCCTTGAGCGGTACTTCCATGTAAGGGACTCCCCTGCAACGGGGTGCCCATCAGGATGCTTTCCCAGGTAATTCCCTGAAGCGGGATTCCCTGCAGCGGGATGCCCTGGAGAGGACTGTTAAGAATGTCGATTCCCTGCAATGGAATCCCTTGCAACGGCACATTATTCAACGCCAGATCGCCCAGTGTGATGCCCTGCAACGGAATCCCTTGAAGGGGTGTGCCTATCAGGATGCTTTCCCAGGTGATGCCCTGCAGAGGGATGCCCTGCAGCGGTAAGTGCTGGATAGAACTATTGAGAATATCAATGTTCTGGAGCGATATCCCCTGAAGCGGGATATCATTGAGAACAAGGTCTGCCAAGCAAATCCCCTGCAATGGAATGCCCTGGAGCGGAATGCCCTGCAGTGGAATTCCTTGGAGCGGAATGCCTTGCAGCGGCAGGCCGACCAGGATATTCTCCAGAGTAATGCCCTGCAGCGGCACGTTGTTCAGCACTAAATCGCCCAGCGTGATGCCCTGCAACGGAATTCCTTGAAGGGGGGTGTACATCAGGACGCTTTCCCAAGTAATTCCCTGCAGCGGGATGCCCTGCAGTGGAACAGACTTCAGCAAGCTGTTCAGGATATCGATCCCTTGCAGCGGAATGCCTTGCAGCGGTATTCCTTCGACCACTAGATCCTGCAGAGTAATGCCTTGCAGCGGAATTCCTTGAAGGGGGGTGTCCTTCAGGATGCTTTCCCAGGTGATGCCCTGGAGCGGGATTCCCTGCAACGGAATTCCCTGAAGCGGACTTGCCTCCAACGAGATGCCCTGCAGCGGGATTCCTGCCAGAAGTATCTGCTCCAATGTGATCCCCTGCAGCGGTATCCCATTGATTACCAAATCCTTCAGAGTGATTCCCTGCAGCGGAATGTTACTCGGGTCTCCGTCCCCTGGTGCTGGGTCGAATTTGCTGTTCTCTAGGATTTTCTGCCATGTAATACCTTGCAGCGGGATGCCCTGCAGCGGGATGCCCTGTAGCGGGCTTTCGTTCAGGGCAATATCCGGCAACTGGATCTTATTCCAGGGAATTTCTTCTATAGGAATACTGGTGAGAGGGAGGTCCTTGAGTGCAACATACAGAGAACTCGTGTCAATCGGCACCTGCCCGGGTTGTACTGAGACACTGATACCGATAGGTACGTAGACATGGAGTTGACCTTCGGTCGATGCGCCGTCTTTGTCCGTGACTTTTATGGTCACCGTGTAAATACCACCGGACGCGTACGAGTGGCTGGAGGTCACTGTTCCGTTTCCGTTAGCCTCGGTCACTGTTGCCGGTTCATCGCCAGTACCCCAGTTCACAGTGGCAGTATGCGTGTCAGAAGTGCCCGGATCGGAGAAAGCTACCATCAGATTGATCGTCTCACCTTCGTCTGCTACTATGTCCGCCCCGGCATCAACCACCGGTGCAACATTGCTGACAGTCACAGTAAGGTTGCCTGATGACATCCGCCCGTCCGTATCACCGGTCACGGTGAATGTAACGGTGTAAATGCCGTTGTCAGCATAGATATGTGTGGGGGCATCGGTTCCTGAAATAGCCGGTTGTCCATCACCAAAGTTCCATACCAGGCTATGTATCTCTGGGTCCGGATCAGTGAAAGCGCCGCTGAAATGCACTGTCTGGCCCTCATTGACCGTCACATTCAGTCCTGCATGCACTGTAGCCGCAAATCCCATGGTAAAGTCGATTCCGCCAGTCTCTGGGCTAATTACATTGACTGTGTCAGCGCTGTTTAAATTTGGCTTGTCCTCCCACCACTTTTCGAATCCATTGGCAATGGCCCGGACCTTGTAATCTCCCGGTGCAAGGTTCTCAATCTTATAGGTCCCCGTGGTATCCGAAAAACCTCCGTTTACCAGCGACCCGGTAAGGGTGTAAACTAAGATTCTGGCATTATCCGCCGGAATACCCGGTTTGAATTGGACCATACCGGATATCGAACCTGCGCCAGAAGTCAGGTTAAAGTCAAAGCTCTGAGAACTTCCGGCGGCCACATTGATGGAATTCGCCTCATCATCGATGGTGTGGCCATCGTAGTAGATTTTGATATAATCGGATGCCAAAGCTCTGAGTTTGTAATTCCCAGCCGGGATTCCCTCCAGGGTATAATGCCCCGATGCATCCGTGATCGCCACTTGGTGGTACAGGAATATGAGAGGCTCATTATATTGGAAGACTGCCACACTCGCCCCCTCAATAGGCTGCGAGGTGTCGCTGTCGTAGACATAGCCGGAGATGGAGCCCCCCTGGTCCAGAGCGAAGTTGATGCCAGTGACATCGGGAGTAGTGGCGGAGACGAGGATAGGCTCAGCTTCCTCTCTCGTTGCCCTAGCCTGCCAGAATTGGGTGAGATAGTGGTCATCACCTGCACCCAATCTCAGAGGCGCTGGCGACTGCACGATGTACTCCCTGTCGAAAGGAAGCCCTATTAAGACATAATTACCGCTCGCATCCGTAGTAGTTGCCATAAATCCGGGGCTACCGTCGGCGAAAAAGGCTATCACGCTTACCCCAGCCAATGGCTGCCCGGTCGTGTTTGTAATGTTCCCTGATATGTTTCCGCCGGGATCGAGAGTGAAATTGATTGGCGAAACCTGCTGCCCGCCAGAGACGGTTATCCGTTCGGCTTGATCCCAAACAAAGGTCTCGCTGTGGAATTCGGCGGCGTGATGAGGCGCCCAAGCCATCACGCGGTAGTCACCAGCGGGGAGATTTGCCATTGTGTAAGAGCCATCGGGATTGGTATTAGCCACGCTCACCGCTGGGGCTTGCAATGGGGCCTGCTGTGCATAGTTCCAGACCTGGACTGTCGCTCCCCCGATAGTCGTTGCGCCGTCTTCTTCATAGACATAGCCTGAGATGGAGCCGTAGCTATCCAAAGGGCCAGCTATGCCGTTATTGCAAGAGCAGCCGTAGGCATCGGTCACAATCACACCTATGCTCCAATCGCCGGACACAGGTGCAGTCCAGTTGATAGACGTGGTGCCGGCACCCGAGTTCAAAGTGCCTCCGCTAACTGTCCAGTCGTAAGTCGCACCAGTCCCGGCATACGGCACAGAGATGTCTCCAGTCCAGCCAGGCGTAATATTCCCAATGCCCCCATTGCTTATTGTGAATGTGCAGTCTGGCGGCGAATTTACCGTTACTTCAGTGGTCGCACTGTCGCTGCACCCATTGGCATTCGTTATGGTTAAGGTGTAGTCGCCGGACATCGCCAGCGTCGCATTTTCTATCGTGGGACTCTGCTCATCGCTGGTGAATCCATTGGGCCCTGTCCAGGTATGGGTCGTCATCCCATCCGGGCCACCGGTCAGCGTGATACTGCTACCCTCGCATACCGGCGAGTTAGAGGAAGCTGTTGCTACAGGCATATTTGGCTCGAAGTTAGCGGTAATCGAGTAGTTGCCGTTCATGGTGATGGTGGTTGCAGCAGCAGTCACATTGCCTACCGTGACCACATCTCCCGTCCAGTTGACAAACACATAGCATAAATCTGGCATCGCCAGCAGGTTAACTACAGCACCCGTGGCTTGTGAAAAGGTCCCCTCTCCGGGCACAGTCACATTCCCGCCGTCGGTGCTGCTGATAGTCAGAGTATAGCCCGAAGTAGTAAATGATGTCTCGGTTGACCAGGCTGACCAGTCGCCGCGGTTATCCTCATGCCTCACATGCCAGTAGTAGGTAGTGGAGTAACTTAATGCCGAGTAGACAGTGATGCTGACCAGGTTAACAGTATCGTTGCCGCTATCGAACACGGGACTGGTATAGTTCCCTGCCGTTGTGGTTATCTGCCACTGGGAAGCGGCATGGGTATCTCCACCATCAGGGTCGGAGAAGGCAGAGGATGTAAGGGTAGGCGTCAGGTTGATATCTGTGGCTGCATTTGTCGGAGAGGTGTTGGCCGGCTGATTTGGAGAATGGTTTACTGTATCCCAGTATACTGTAACCCCTCTCCCTTGCAGCGTGGGAATGCAGGTATTGACGGAGTTACTATTTAAGGGATTACCCTGCAAATAAATAGTGTCTCCTGATGAGAACCCCGGGTTGCTGACCAGGGGCTCGATGTCGCTGATCTGGTTGTTATAGAGCCGAAGTTCTGTGAGGTTAGTCAGACCTGTAAGCGGCGTTATATTGCCGATCTGGTTGTTATAAAGGTAAAGTTTCGTGAGGTTCGTCAGACCTGTAAGCGGCGTTATGTCGCTGATTTGGTTGTATTGAAGTTGAAGGGATGTGAGGTTCGCTAGACCTGTAAGCGGCGATATGTCGCTGATCTGGTTGCTGGAAAGGTAAAGGTATGTGAGGTTCGCTAGACCTGTAAGCGGCGATATGTTGCTGATCTGGTTGACGCCAAGGGCAAGGGTTGTGAGTTTCGTCAGCCCGGCCAGCGGCGATATGTCGCTGATCTGGTTGCTGTAAAGGCTAAGTCCTGTGAGGTTCGTCAGACCGTTGAGCGGCGATATGTCGCTGATCTGGTTGCTGTAAAGGTATAGGTATAGGAGATTCACCAGACCGCTGAGCGGCGTTATGTTGCCAATCTGGTTGCCGTTAAGGTAAAGTTGTGTCAGATTAACACAGTATTCCAGTCCGGTAAGGTTGGTTATATTTCCATTTGAAGCATTCAGCGAGGTGAGTGGCAGAAGGTCTGAGGCGTAGATATCTCCGGTGGGCTTGCTAATTGCTGTTCTTATGGCTGCTTCAAGGTTGGGGTCAGGGAAGGTGACAACGCCAACGTTAAAACTGGTACTGGCACTTTGACCAGCGACAGTGGCGATTACAGGTTGAGGCCCTTCTGACACTCCCGGAATTGTCACGCTCACAGAGAATCTACCGATAGAATCAGTCCAATATCCGGGTGGTGTAACATCTATCCCTCCGATGGTGATGGAGGTGACAGCAGAGAACGCCGCAAATCCTTCACCGTATACATTAGCAATAATTCCTGCCGGTCCGGACGTCGGGTTGATGGTGATCGATTGAATCCTATATTGTGCAGATGCCACCGGCACCGGTTCTGCACTGGTGGATACCGACACTGTATATACGCCCCCAGTGGAGGGATTGGTAATGCCGGCAGCTTGTGAAAATACAACAGCTATCGAGGTCGATACCTCGATGATGCCCCCATTTCCAGCGGCTGCGGAAGGGACATACATAGTCACTTGCTGCCCCTCAACCACAGGATTACTTTCAAGGGTCCCCGTAAAATTCCCACCATAGGATGAGACCATGACCAAGTCTTTTGATATGTTGCCAGGCACGATTGTCCCGGCTGGGAAGGTTACCGTTATCGTGCTATTGGACCCATAAAGTGCACTATGGTTTATGAACTGAACTGTGTATTGAGCAGCGGAATTTGCCGTCGATGGCGTGGGTATGCAAGTCACCCCCGTAACGTCGGCGTATGCTACTTGATATGCTCCTGGGAATAAGGGAAGCGTAGGAGTCAGAATCGCAAGTACCATGATAAGTGTAACGACTTTATTCAGCCAATATCTCATGTTAACCCCCTACCACAAAAAGTAGTTAAACCTATTACTGATCCAGCCTGCCATCGCAGGATGAGAGCCATGAAACGGGCTACATACCTGTACAATATTGATTCGCTGGATGAGCCAGATGTCGTTTGGGCATAAGACTATATATCAGGTGAAACTGGTGGAGCACCGTTTTCATGGCAACGTGCGGACCTTTCTTGAGAGATAAGATCCGAAGACTATTGTGCCAGACTATTGCGCCAGAAATGTCTGGTCTATTATCTAATAAGATAATTCGTCTGTCAATACTTTAGTACTTATCCTTTCTTCACTTTTCCTACTGTATTATGCGCCTATCCCGTATGCGAACTCATATAAAGCCTTCAATTCTGCTGCTTTGTCTATGTCGTACTTTATCCCCAATTTCTGAAAAATGGCTACTGCTTCCTCTAACTACTGGTTTGGCCTGACCGGAGCCACATGGCCCAGATCTACTCTATCCCTGTCACAATCATAGTCAAGCAAAACAGGCTCCCACAGGGTTCGGCAATGTTCTGTTAGTACAGATTGTCATGGGGATAGGGGTGGGGGTAGGGAAGTAGGCGCACCATCGGCTAAAGCCCGCAACGCTGCGGCTTTAGCCATATCATATTTGATCCCGAGTTCTTTAAAAATGCTCACGGCTTCATCCACAACCGCTGCTATACCTGCAAGATCATGTTTCACGCCTGCCCGCGCCATGCCGCTGTATAACAGCGCGGATTCCCATCGCGTTGAGGCCAATTCGTGAGGAACCCCTCGCTCTTTGAGAATGCTCCCGCTCAGGATGAGGGACTTCTCGGCGTCGTCCCATTCCTCCAGACAGCGATAAGCCTGTCCCATCACTCGTCGGGTCACACCCTCAACCACAGCCAATTGTCCTTGCTCAGCAAATGAGAGGGATTGCTCACAGAGCTGAAGCGCCAATCGCGGGTGACCTGCACAGAGATGCGCTTCAGCCAATCGCTGATACGCCTCGGCAGCTAAGATTCCTCTCGTTTCCATTTTCTCAATCAGATTGATGGATTGGCTCAGGTGGTCAACAGCGATCTGCCACTGTCCTTGCCTCGTATAGGCACGTCCCATGTTATTTTGTGATATAACCACTCCGATAGAATACCCAATACCAGACCATGTCTCCAAGCATCGCCGGAACGCTTTAATCGCCTCGTTAAATTCTCCCTGATCTGATAGTACCTCTCCAAGATTGTTGGAAACCATCGCCATTCCCTGCACATCCCCAATCCTAGTGTATAGCGCCAAACCCTCTTCATAGTGCTGGCGACACGTCTTCCAGTCACCCCCATAGTAGAAGGCGACACCCAGGTTGTTATGCACGACTGCCTGCCCCGGGAGATGATCGATGCTCTGATAAATTCGCAGACTTTCGAGACGCAAATCGATTGCTTGCTGGATATTGCCCATATCAGCATGAATGTTACCCTGCAGATAGGAGGCATGAGCAACCTGTACCATATTACCCACCCGCCGCGCAAACTGGATACCTCGTTGGCACCATTCCATCGCGAGTTTGTGACTGCCCTGACGATACAAGACTCCGGCCTTATCGATGCAGATCTGCGCTATCTCACGGCCTTCTGTCTTGCCTAAGATGTGCAAACCACGGTCGAGCCAGTCAAGTGCCGTATGGTATTGTCCCCTACGCTCGAAACTCATTCCACTCTTAGCAAATAGAATCGCTCTGTGTCTATCCTTATCCGCAATCGACGGAAGGTCTTCCAACCGGGCACATTTATCTGTGGATGATTGCTTGAGCAATTGCCGCTTCCGAGACCTGGCGAATGTATTGCAGCAGACTACACTGGCTTGGTAACACTCAAACGCCCTATCATACTCTCCCCCCAATTCATGGACATCGCCCAGTTCTTCGTGTATCTTCGAGGCTATCCCTGCCACATCCTCAATTTGAGCCGCCGATTCGAGTGCCTTTTGATAGTATTCAATGGCATCCTTATTCGCGTACATCCTCTTGGCCTTATCCCCAGCACGAAATCCGTAAACCAGCGCTTTCGCATTGTCTTTGGTTCTGCCGAAGTGATAGCTCAGCAGTTCATAGTACGGCTCGAGATAGTCGCCAAATGTCTTCTCAAAATAGTCTCCGATCTTGTGATGAAGTTCTCTGCGCTCAGCATAGAGAACACTTTCATAGGCAACGTCCCGGGTCAAGATGTGCTTGAAGCGGTATTCTGGTTTAGATCCGCTCCTTTCAACATGGATGACGTCGAGGGCCACTAGATCCCGAAGTCTCTGCTGCAATTCCCTGTCCTCGATGGGACGGGGATAGATTCCGTTTAGCACATCGTATTCAAAGACACGTCCAATCACTGAGGCTACACGCACGATGTTTCTGGACTCGTCTTCAAGCCCATCGAGGCGAGACATTATGATTCCCTCGATGGTATCCGGCACTTCTGTCTGGGACAAGATTTTAGCCATGCGGTATTGTCCCGTGATTAGATCTTGCTGTAAGTGTCCAGCATCCACCAAAGCTTTGATCCCTTCTTCTATATAGAAGGGGTTTCCTTGCGACCTGACAACGGCGAACTCAGTGACTTGGGGTGGCAGTTCATCCATCTTGATTATGGACTGTGCCAGTTTGAGGCTGGATTCGTAAGACAGCTCTTCGAGAACGATGCTGGTATAATTCTCTTGTCCTTCAGCTCCTAATCTACACCCTTGTTCGGGTCGGTAGCTAGCGCAGACGAGAGTCGAGCATCCTTTCAAATTGAGAGCCACATAGTTCAACAGCTCCACGGAAGGACCATCGGCCCAATGCAAATCTTCAAACACTAGCAGTGCTGGGATCTTCTCCCCACGAGCTTTGATTAGTTCCACGGTTATGTTCAACAACCGCTGATGTCGCAAGCTGGAATCGAGGTTTCTCAGGACGTTGCTTTCCGGCATGGATACGCCGAGCAGATTGCCCATGATTGCAGTCCAGTCAGTCAGACCCGGACAGAGACTTTCCATAGCGGTTTCTATTTTCTTCTGACGCTGCGCAGGGGTATCGTTGATTTGCAGATCGAAAAAGGAGTTAAGGAGGTCAATCCAGGGCAGATATGGAACATTGGCTCCATATGACTGGCAATTTCCAATATGGACCTGGCCGCCTTGGCGTTTCCACAGTTGTTGCAGTTCCTCCACCAGGCGAGACTTACCAATGCCGGCTGCTCCAATGATGGCCACAACTTGCTCCTGGCCGGAAAGGGCCTTGCCCATGATCCCACTCAGAAGGTCCATTTCCTTCTCTCTACCGACAAGTTTTCCAGTGCTTAGATGTCGGTGGGGGGCCTTGACTTTGGTTAATCCCGTTACTTCGTATACCTCAACGGGTTGGCTCTTCCCTTTTACCATAATGGGTTCGTAGCGACGCACAACACATTTGTCTGCCACTTTGGAATAGGTGGAATAGCCAATGAGTACCTTTCCATCATCGACCACACCCATCAGCCTGGCTGCCAGATTCACATGGTCGCCCATCACAGTGTATTCCTTGCTCAAGGTGGATCCTATCTCTCCGCTGAACACATAACCGGTATTGATGCCGATCTTTTGATGCAGAGGCAATCCAGAGTCTGATACTTGGTGTTGTATCTCCAACGCGCAAAGAATAGCCCGTTCATCGTCGTCTTCGTGGGCTTTCGGAGCTCCAAAGGTGATAAGCAGCTTGTCTCCCTTAATGCTCAGATCGCATCCCAACAGCAGACCCTTGTATTTGGCTACCGTATTTTGAACCATGAGGAAATACTGGTTGAAGATGTCCGTGATTTCTTTCGACCCCCTGACTCCGTGCCGTTCGATGATCTCTGTGCAACCCACAACATTGATAAACATGACAGTTACCCTGCGATGTTCACCTTCTATGCCTTGGCGCTCTGGGTCGGCCATGATCCTCTCCCTCACCTGCTGGGGTAAGTATAATGACAGGTTTCCCACAAGATCCTCTACCTCTTTTCCCTCAGGGTTATATGCGGGGAAAGGGGTGGCTCGTACTCGCGCCTTAAGTGATCTGACGCGATAATGTCCTTCGCGTTCTTCATCGATGTCCACTCTCTCTCCCAACTCTTGAAGAGTGGTTGCACCTATGAGAACCTCTCCGGATCGTGCCACAGCTTCTATCTGAGCTGTGCAGTTGACCTCACGACCAGTGAAAATACGATGTAATTGCTGATCCGGCGAACCGAGGCTGGCTGCGAAAAACTCCCCAGAATTTATGCCTATATGCATTTTCAAGTCAAACCTACCCTGTGAAGTCGAGACTTGTTTGAAGTTCTTCATGGCCTGAAGCATCATGAGGCTACAACGCACTGCACGAGCCGCGTGTCGAGGCCCTCGGAAATAGAGAAGCATGGCATCGCCCCCGAACTTGACCTGATCACCCCCGTATGAAGCGGCGATATCAATCATATGGGTGAAATAGCTGTTGAGTATGGCAGCCAGTTCCTCAGCGCCTTCTTTGCCGAGCTTACTGAGCTCTTCTGACATGGTAGTGAAACCGGAGATGTCAGCAAGTAATAGAGTCCCTTGGTAGAATTGGCCATGTACCGCAGGCAGGTGAGAGTGGAGGAGCTGCTCCTCTACCATAAATCGAGGAATGTATGAGGCTATACTCCTGAAGATTGCTTGTTCCCGCTGGCCCATGCTGGTCACTCCTTGAACCTGGTTCACTCGTTTCTGATAAAGGAATTCGGTGATCCCTTATCTATATTAATCCGGAATTTCCCATATCAACTGAGGGGGGCGGCGTGACCAAGCCCTGTCGTCCTGTGGGACGATGATAGACTTCTGTCCCCCTGGCTGTCAAGCCCCCGAATTGACTCATAATTAATGTTACAGAAGGTGGTATCGTTGCCTCATAGAAAATGTTACCGACGGAGGTGACATTACAAGAGGCAGCATACTTGAGTACAGTAAGGCGGTTTGGGAGCGGTACCTGAGGGTGGGGAGGAGAGAGAAAGGCAGGATCCTGGATGAGTTCACCCAAGTGACCGGGTACCACCGTAAGGTGGTCATCAGGCTGTTGCGGAGAGCAGCGCTGGCTTCTTATTCCATATTGCAATCAAGATGACAGTGGGGTATAATCTTGCCATGGAGGTGATCTATGGCAAGAATGGCTTATTTCAAAGACGAGGAAATAGCAAGAGCGCATCAACTCAGAGAGCGGGCTACAAC
>Ga0315286_10001935_pt1 | contig 19131 bp, 19 predicted proteins | sample YL17G10_0_MG_FD_205038 | JGI IMG/M metagenome (GOLD analysis project Ga0315286, IMG submission 205038) | Sediment microbial communities from Yellowstone Lake, YNP, Wyoming, USA - YL17G10_0 | ecosystem: Environmental > Aquatic > Freshwater > Lake > Sediment | place: USA: Wyoming | collected... | reverse complement strand
GGTCCGTTTTCAAGCCGGTCATGGCTGTGGCGGCGCTCGATACTAAGACGATTGTCGAGACCACGGCGTTCTATTGCTCCGGAGCGCAAACTTTTTATGACCGGCCATTCCACTGCTGGTTTCAGCCCGGGCACGGCTCGTTGGCCCTGGCCGACGCCATCCGCTATTCCTGCAATATCTACTTTTATAATCTCGGCCGGAGGCTGAATATCGACACCATTGCCCGCTATGCCGGAGACCTCGGACTGGGGAAAAAGACGGGGATCGATATCCCCGGAGAGAAGGAAGGCCTCGTCCCGAGCTCGGAATGGAAAAAGAGGACCCAACGGGCGCCCTGGTATCCCGGAGAAACAATCTCCGTGGCGATCGGCCAGGGAAGCCTGCAGGTCACTCCCGTCCAGGTTGCGGCCGTGACCGCGCTGATCGCCGGCCGCGGGACGCGGATTCGTCCCCATTTTCTCCTCGAGAGCGAGCCCGCGACCGAGCCGGTCGCGATTCCCCGGCCGTATTTTGAGAGCGTGGTCGAAGGCATGTGGCGCTCGACAAACGGCGGAGGAACGAGCCAGGCCGCCCGGATCGAAGGATTCGACGTCTGCGGAAAAACGGGATCGACCCAGCACGTCGGCCGGGAGACGGTCGAACGCCTGGGCGTTCAGGGCAAGCTCATGAAAACCCATTCCTGGTTTACGGGATTCGCTCCGCGGAAGGAGCCCCGCGTGGTCGTGACCGTGCTCGTCGAATTCGGCGGAATGGGCGGGGAGACGGCGGCGCCGATCGCCGGGCAGCTCTTCGGAACATACAAGGCGAAATATTATGATCGATAGACTCCATTTCAAGGAGATCGATTGGATCTTGATCGGTCTCTTCGTCCTGAATTCCGCCATCGGGCTCGCCTTGATCTCCAGCGCCGCGCGTGACCTTCCCGGGAACTTATATTTCAAGCAGATTCTCTGGTTGATTGTCGGCCTCGTCTTCATTTTTCTAACGGTCAGTATCGATTACAAAGTCCTGATGAGTTTTTCGCCTTATCTGTACGGCCTTTTTGTTCTGGCCCTGGGCGGATTGCTCGTTTTCGGCCGGATCGCCGGCGGAGCCAAGAGTTGGTACCGGGTCTCGTTTTTCGGGGGACAACCTTCGGAGCTGGCCAAGATCGTCGTGATTCTGGTCCTGGCCCTGATTTTTGCGAATTTCCGCCGGCCGTATCTCAGCCCGGGATTCGCCGCTTTGAGCTCGGCCGTGGCCGTCCTCCCGGTCGGTTTGATCGCCCTGCAACCCGACTTGGGCACGGCGGTCAGCTTCCTGCCCCTCCTCCTGGCAAGCCTCTTCCTGGCCGGCATGAACAAAAAATGGGTCGCCGTTCTTCTGCTCGCCTCTCTTCTCCTGGGCGTCGCCGGCTGGAACTTCGTTCTCAAAGACTATCAAAAGAAAAGGCTGATGACGCTCGTGAATCCGGGCCAGGACCCCCGGGGTTCGGGCTATCAGGTGCTTCAATCCAAGATCGCAGTCGGGTCCGGAGGCTTGACCGGCAAAGGCTTCGGCAAAGGATCGCAAAGCCAGCTTCGTTTTCTTCCGGCGCGCCACACTGATTTCGTCTTCGCCGTTCTCGGCGAAGAGTTCGGATACGCCGGGATTCTCATCGTTCTCCTGACTTATTTCGGTTTATTGGCCAGGATCTTCCGGGCCGTCGGGAAGTCCCGAGATCGGGCCGGGGTCTATATTGTCTTCATGGTCGCGGCTCTGCTCACGTTCCCCTTCGTGATAAACGTTCTCATGGTCGTCGGGCTTTTTCCTGTTACCGGTATTCCCATTCCGCTTTTGAGCTATGGAGGCTCTTCGTTCCTGGCGACGTCCGTAGCCGTGGGGCTCGTCCTCAACGTTAATATGAGACGATTCGTCTATGTCTGAAGGCCGGGAAAAAACCCTTCTCGAACGGATCCTCCCCGGCGTTGAAAAGCCCGGCCGCTATGTCGGCGGAGAATGGAACGCGGTTCGAAAAAACCCGGCATCGGCTCGGCTCAAGATTGGTCTCGTCTTTCCGGACGTCTATGAAATCGGGATGTCCTATCTCGGCCAAAAAATTCTTTACTCGATCATCAACGCCCAACCGTCCTTTCTCGCGGAGCGGATTTTCGCCCCCTGGCCCGATATGGAGCGGGAACTCCGCCAGCAAGGGCAACATCTCCGTTCGCTCGAAAACGGCATCCCCGTGGGCGAGTTTGATATCCTCGGGTTTTCTCTTTTGTACGAGCTTAATTATTCGAACATCCTGACCGTTCTGGATCTCGGCGGCGTTCCCTTGCGCGCGGCGGAGAGGAAGCCGGGTCATCCTCTCGTGATCGCCGGAGGTCCGGCCGTATTCAACCCCGAACCGACGGCCGAAATATTCGACTTTTTTCTCATCGGAGACGGGGAAGAGGCTGTCCTGGAGATCATCTTGCGCGCCGCGGAGCTCAAGCACGGAGGGGCGTCCCGGTCGGACATGATGAAGGATTTGGCCGGAATTCGCTCCGTCTATGTCCCTTCGCTCTATGCCTCCCATCGCGCCGGCGATTCTCCCCTCCTGACCGTGATTCCGGCCGCCGGGGCTCCGCCCTATGTCGAAAAGCGGGTTCTCCGCCCGTTCGACCGTTCGCATTTTCCGGAAGATATCATCGTTCCCAATGTCCAGACGGTTTTCGACCGGGTGGCCGTGGAGGTTGCGCGCGGATGCCCTCACAAATGCCGCTTCTGTCAGGCGACGAGCCTTTATGCGCCCTATCGGGTCAAGGATCCGACTTATGTCGTCGATAAGATCTTCGGAAGCCTGCGGGCCACGGGATACGAGGACGCCTCCCTATTTTCGCTCTCCGTCAGCGATTATCCTTACCTTGGCGAAACGGTCAAATCGCTGATGGAAAGCCTGGAAAAGGACCATGTGGCGCTTTCTCTGTCTTCGCTCCGGCCGAAGGGCTTGTCGGCTGAAATCGTCCGGAACATCATCAAGGTCCGGAAGACGGGTTTTACCCTTGTCCCCGAAGCCGGTTCGGAGAGGCTGAGGCGCGTTATCAATAAGAACCTGACCGACCAGGATTTATGGGATGCCGCGGCGAACGCCTACCAAGAAGGGTGGAAACTGCTGAAACTCTATGTCATGATCGGCCTGCCCACGGAAACCGAAGAAGATCTGAACGGGATCGGAACCCTGGTTGAAGAGCTCTCCAACCTCGGCCGCCGGATCCTCGGATCGCCGCCGCACATCAACTTGAGCGTCTCCTCATTCATTCCCAAGCCGCATACGCCCTTTCAATGGGAACCGATGGAGGACGAGGCGGCGCTGCGCGACAAGCAATTATTTCTGAGACGCCGGTTGAAAAGGATGGGCAATGTCCAGGTGAAGGACCATCCCCTGGAAAGTTCCCTGCTGGAAGCCGTCTTTTCCAGGGGCGACCGGCGCCTTGGGGACGTGCTCCAGAGAGCTTGGTCCGGAGGAGCGCGGTTTGACAGCTGGCGGGACCATTTCCGTTTCAACCTCTGGCTCGAGGCTTTTGCCGGGGCGGGTGTCGACGAGCGTCTTTATTTAGGCCCCTTGCCCCGGAGCGCCGTGCTGCCTTGGGACCATATCCGGACAGGGATCAAAAAAGCGTTTTTATCCGCCGAACGCGACAAAGCCCTGCGGGCGGAAGAGAGCCCATCCTGCCTTGAAACCTCGTGCGGCCGATGCCTGGGATGCGATTTTCTGGCCGATATGGACAGGTCCTTCAAGAAAAAGGTCGAAAGCCCGATTCCTCTCAGGTCCTTCTTGGGAAATCCTGGCGAAACGACGCTCCGATATCAAGCTTTTTATGAAAAATCGGGCCCGGCCCGCTTTGCCTCTCACAACGACCTGGTCAATATCCTTCAGCGATCGTTGAAACGGGCCGGGATCGATGTCCTTTATTCCGAAGGCTTTCATCCCAAAATGCAAATGTCTCTCGTTCCGGCTCTCCCCCTGGGGATGGTCGGCCGCCGAGAATCCTTCGAATACAGGTCGACTTACGCCGTCGAAGAACCGGACTTTCTAGCAAGCGTGAACAGGAGCGTGCCTCCCGGCGTCCGTTTTTCGGGATTGACCCGGTTGGAAACGGGGGCGCCTTCGCTTACGGATAGAATCGAGGCTTTCGTCTACAGTATCGACCTGGCCGCCGAAAAGATGCAGGACGCCCTCGTCCGGGGGCGAGAAGGAAAGAATATCGAGGGCGGGGACGACGATGTCGCCGAGGGTCTTGTCCGCAAATATCTGGAGCGAAAAGAGGATCTCGTCGAGGACATCCGCGTGGAGAGGCCCGCCGGCCGCGTCATCGTCCGCATCCGATTCGATCCCCGCCGTCCTCTCCGGATTCAGGATGTCGCCGAACGGGCCTTCGGCCTCTCTGACGCCGTGGACATCATGTCCCGGGAGACGATACTCTTTCGTCATTGACAGCCGTCGGCGAAATCAGTATAACCTTGGAACGTTGTCCCGTTCCACGCAGAAAAGGAACGCTCTGAGCCTCCAATCCGAATAAGGAGTCGTGTCTATGGATTATCATTTGAGCGAAGAACAGATCGCGCTGGTTGATATAGCCCGCGAGTTCGCCGCGAAAGAAATGCGGCCGAACGCGGCCAAGTATGATCAAAACCATGATTTTCCCTGGGAAATCATGCAGAAAGCGTTCGACGCGGGGTTCATAACCTGCGATATTCCCGAGGTCTATGGCGGCGGCGGTTTGAACAATCTCGACACCGCCTTGATCAGCGAGGAGCTGTCGGCCGGCTGTCCGGGGATGTTCACGAGCATGATGGCCGTGTCCCTGGCTACGACCCCGATCGTCCTCTTCGGCTCGGAAACGCAGAAGAAAACCTTCCTCGCGCCTCTCTGCCAGAAGATGGGCCTTGCGGCGTTCTGTCTGACCGAGCGTGAAGCGGGATCGGATGTCGGGTCGTTGAAAACGAAAGCCAAAAAAGAGGGAGACACATACATACTCAACGGGGCGAAGTGCTTCATCACCAACGGAGGAGTGGCCAGCCTCTATGTCGTTTTTGTCAATACGTCTCCCGACAAAGGCGCCCGGGGCCTCAGCGCGTTCATCATCCCTCGCGATACGCCGGGGCTCGTTATCGGTAAAACCGAGGACAAAATGGGTCACCGCGCCTCGAACACGGCCGAGATCTTTTTCGAGGATTGCCGGATTCCGGCCCAAAACATCATCGGCCGGGAGCGGATGGGTTTCATCATCGCCATGAAGACGTTCGATAAAACCCGCTCATCCGTGGGAGCGGCGGCGGTCGGGATCGCCCAGGCGGCCATGGATTACGCCGTCGGCTATGCGAAAACCCGGATTCAATTCGGAAAACCCATCGCCCTCCATCAGGCAACCCAATTCAAGATCGCCCAAATGGCGATGGAGATCCAAGCCGCCCGGCATCTGGTCCGGCACGCGGCCTGGCTTACCGACCAGGGAAAAGCGTGCGGCAAGGAATCGGCCATGGCCAAATGCTTCGCCTCGGATGTCGCCATGCGGGTCACGACCGAAGCCCTTCAAATCTACGGCGGCTATGGCTACATGAAGGACTATCCGATCGAGAAGTTGATGCGGGATGCGAAGCTCCTCCAAATCTACGAAGGCACCAACGAAATTCAGCGGCAGGTCATCGCCCACGAGGTCATCGGGCCGATCAAAAAATAGACGGATCGCCCTCGCCGGATAATCCCGGGGGGCGGAGTCTCCAAGGCAAAAAAAGACCGCCGTTGGGGGACAAGCGGCGGCCGGGAAAAGCGTTTTTATTCGGTAAAATATTCCGGAACAAGTCCGAGAGTTTCGACGCCCGCTCCCTTGCAGAGATCGATCAATTCCACGACTTTGGCATACGGCACTTTGGCGTCCGCCCGGAGGAAGATCGTCTTGTCGGCGCGCGTCGAGAACTGGCGCCGGAGCTCTTCGCCGGCGGCCCGGAAGTCGGAAAAAAGATGCTGGTTGATGTCGATGCTCAGATCTTTCTTGAGGGTGACGACGATCATGCCGGTCGGCTGGGCGCCTTTTTCGGCCGAAGCCGTTTCGGGCAGTTTGACGTCGATGCCCTTCTGAACCAGGGGGGTGATGACCATGAAAATAATCAGGAGCACGAGAAGCACATCGCACAACGGAACGACGTTAGGTTCGGCTTTGGCCATGCGTATTCCTCCTCAGAATCCTCACAGTCCATTATTTTAGGCCGGTTGCGGGTCCTCTGTCAATGTCTTTATTGAATTTTTCCCCGCGTCTGGCTATAGTGACGCCGAGGAAAGAGGACCGCTGAAAGAGGCGACTGGAGGAGGCCATGAACGTTCTTCTCATCCTGCTTGCGGCGGTTGCCGCGTTTGTCCTGGCCGGCCGCTTTTACGCCGCGGCGATCGCCCGTTGGCTTGGCGAAGATAAAAATGTTCAAACTCCGGCCGTGAAATACTGCGACGGCCGGGATTTCGTCCCGACCAAACGCTACGTCGTGTTCGCCCATCATTTTTCGGCCATCGCCGGGGCCGGTCCGATCCTGGGGCCGACGATGGCCATTCTCTACGGCTTCGTTCCAGCCTGGCTCTGGATCGTGTTCGGCGGGATTTTCATCGGGGCCGTCCACGACTTTACGACGCTGTTCGTCAGCATGCGCGAAGGCGGGCGGTCGATGGCCGAAGTCGCGCGAAAAACCCTGGGGGCGCGCGGCTTCAACCTGTTCATCGCCTTCACCATCGTCATGATCGTCCTCGTCACGTCCTCGTTTTTAAGCGCCACCTCGGTTTCCCTGACCTCCCTCTGGCCGCTGGCCAAGATCGGAGTCAAGGAGGGGGAGACCTTCCTGAAAACCGTGGTCCGGGGCGGCGTGGTCATGGGCAGGATCGGCGGAATCGCTTCGATGTCGGTCATGGTCATCACCCTCTGTTCGCCGTTTCTCGGCTGGCTGATCTATAAAAAAGGACTGAAGACGGTCTATGCCTATCTCCTCGCCGCGCTGATTTGCGCCGTCTCGGTCGTCCTTGGCATCCACTATCCTGTCAGCCTCTCTCCGACAACCTGGATGATCATCATTTCGATCTACGTCCTTATCGCCGCGGGCGCGCCGGTGTGGATGATTCTTCAGCCGCGGGATTTCATCAATGTCCAGATTCTCTACGCCGGAATCCTTCTCATGGTCCTGTCGCTCTTCAGGACCGGGTTGGGCGGACTTTCGGTCGCCGTTCCGAGCTTCAACTTCGCCGAAGGAGTCCGTCATCTGGGCCTTGTCTGGCCGATGATGTTCTGCACGATCGCCTGCGGAGCCATTTCCGGTTTCCATGCCCTCGTCGCGGGAGGGACAACGGGCAAACAGCTGGCCTGCGAGACTGACGCCCGCAAAATCGGATACAATGCCATGCTCCTCGAGTCGATCCTGGCCGTCTGCGTCCTTCTCGCCCTCGGCGCAGCGCTGAATTTTTCCGATTACAAGACGATCGTCTGGCCGACCGATCCCGCGATCAAATCCAATCCCATCCTCGGATTCTCCCTGGCGGCGGGCCAGCTCTTCAACCGCGGCTTGGGCATTCCGGTGGCCCTGGGGACGGTCTTCGGCATTCTCCTTGTCGAAGGCTTCGTCATCACGACGCTGGACGCCGCGGTGCGCCTCAATCGCTATTTATTCGAGGAACTGTGGGGCATCCTCTTCAAGAATCCTCCCCGGCTCTTCAAATATTACTGGTTCAACTCCGGTCTGTCGGTCGTCCTCATGTGGACCTTGGCCTATTCCAACGCCTTCAGCCTTCTTTGGCCGATCTTCGGCACGGCCAATCAGCTCCTGGCGGCATTGAGTCTCTTGGCCGTATCCTCATGGCTTTTGCTGCGCCGCAAGAAAATCGCGTTCACCCTCATTCCGGCGGCGTTCATGGTCGCGACGACACTCGCTTCGCTGGTCATTCTGTTCGGGGAATATTTCCGGGGCAAAAACTACCTTCTCCTCGCCGCCGACATCGTGCTCTTCATTCTGGCCATCGGCGTGGTCATCCTGGTGGCCGGAACCTTCAAGCGGTCCAAGGCGCTGGCGAACCCTACGGCTCAAAAATCAGCAGTTTCTTGAGCACTTCGGCCCAGGTCAGGCGGGAGATGAAGCGGAATCCGTTCTGCCCCATTTTTTCGGCCAGGGACTTTGTCTCGGAGATCAGGTCGAAGCTTGCGGCCAGGCGGCGCGGGTCCGGCGGACAGACAAAGCCGGATACGCCGTCCTTGACGAGCTCGGCCGGACCGCCGCTGTCTTCGGCGGTGATGACGGCTTTCCGCGAGGCGAAGGCTTCGGTCGTGACGAATCCGTAATCTTCGTTGAACGGGCAAAAAAAGACCGCCAGACAGCGGGCGTAATGCGACAAAAGAATTTCATCGTCGACGGCGCCGAGGAGATAGACTCGGTTCTCCAGCCCGTATTCCCGGATTTTCTGGGTCAGGGAGTCCCGTTCCGGTCCTTCCCCGACGATAAACGCCCTGAGCCCCGCGTTTTTCACGTAGCGGAAGGCTTCGACCAGGAGATCGATGCGTTTGAGCTTTTGCAGCCGCGAGACGGTGAAAATGAAATTCTGGTAAGACTCCGTCCGGTAATCTCGCTGGGGGGGAGGAGGATAGAGGACTTCGGAGGAAATATGTCCCCAGCGCGCGAGCCGTTTCTGGATCGTCTCCGATTGGGCGTAGAGCTTGGTGACGTTGTGCTTGAGGAGGTACGTGTCGAGGCGCCGGATGAAAAACCTGCGGATGATCTCCTTGGCCACGCCTTTCCATTTCAGCTGGGAACGGAGATAAGGCCAGAGGTCGTAGTATTCCCGCATCCGGTGATTCAGCCAGCAGACGTGGAGCGGATGCTTCACGGCGTAGCTCGGGAAACGGAAGGATATCACTTGATGGACTTCGCGGCCAAGCCCGTCGAGTCCGACGTCGATGAAGCGGTTCGCGGCGTATGCCCGAAACTGGCGGCCGAATCTGTTTTGGGGCGTCAGGACCAAATCCGCGTCGTAGCCGTGGCGGCGGAGCGCCTGGACCGTGTTCCTGGCTATGGTCAGATGTCCGCCTTCGACAAATGTCACATCGGACGTGACAACCAGAATCCGTTTTTTTTCCAACGCGATTCTTTTATTTAAGAGTGTTGTAAGCTTTTTTTGTGTTATTTGTCTTGAAGACGAGGAGCGCCCGACCCGTTCCGGCGGAGCTCCCGTAGCAATAATCGATATCGATCACGGCATTGCCCAAGAGGGCTCCGATTTCGGCTCCCGCGCCGATGCGGTCGCTGATTTCGGCGGTCAAGACGCTGTTCGTTTTGACCTTATATCCCAAGGCCCGCAACGCGGTTTCGGCTTTTGTGTTGTTGGAGGTCATCAGCAGGAAATGCCCCCGATCCTCCCGGCCGTACGCGCAGAGGGCGCGCAGGTTCACTCCGGCGTTGGCCAGGGTGCCGAGGACGCGGCCCAAAATGCCGGGCTCGTCCGGAGTTACGACATGGAGTTCTGTTTCGACTTTGACGTTGTGCACAGTTCGTTCTCCTCTAATGCGGTGGGTATTATAACAAAATTTGTGTTTTTTATCTCTTTCCCTGTAAAATGAAAGCGAAATACCGATGACGGAAACGGGCCTGGCCATTATCAATAACGCCATTTTTCCCAAAATCTACAAACCCGTGGAACACTGGGCCGCTTATCTCATATGACCGGGCCCTCGCTTCGACGCCCCGCGATTCCAGGCTCATTCTCAAGATCGTCAAAGATTTTCTCGCCCATAACGCTGATAATGCTTGACAAAAGGACTCAATTGGATATTTTATAAGGGATAGAGACCCGGAAAAAGAGGGAACGTTTTCGTTCTCGAACTAAGGAGGCTCTCATGAACGTAAAAAAAGTATTCATCTTCACGGTCGCCCTTCTCCTGATTTTTTCGCTGACCGCGTCGGCGCAAACGAAAAAATGGACGCGGATCGGGCAAAACACCTTTGCCCAAGTCAAAGGAAATATCCCGACGGCCGAGGTGATGAAGATGATCGCCGACAAATACGCCGGCGATATTAAAGGCGGATTCGACCAGGTCGGTATGGGGCAAGTCTACCCGGCCTTCATCGACCAATTGAAGACGGCCGCCTTCGCCGAGAAGACAATTCCGGTCGGCGATAAATTCGCCTGGATGTTCTTCCGGGTCAGGGGAAAAGTGAAGATCTGGGAAGATGTGGAATGGGCCGGAAAGAAACCCCTGGATGTTTTTTCCTTCACGGTGAAACAGGATTACAAGTTTTACGAGTTCATCATCCCCAAGCCCTGCGGCAACATCGCTTTTTATAAGACTTGGGAGGAAAAGCCGCCGGCCCCGCTGGCGATCTGCGACCTTCGGGTCTCTCCGGCGAAAGCGAACGTCAACGATCTGATCACCGTCGATATGAGCGGCACGCAGAACGCCGGTTCGATGGATGTCGAGGTTTTCACCGCTCAGGGGACGAAGATCGCCTCTCATGCCTTCACTCCGGCCGGGCTAAAATGGCAGACGAAATTCGACAAACCGGGTGAATATGTTTTCAAGGCAAAGGCGGTCAACGTCGAGGGAATCGTCTCCGCGAATCCCTGCCAGGCCAAGACATACATCAATGCCCCGCCGGTCTGCAAGCTTCTGACATCCTGTCAACCCTGCGAAAACATGGTCGGCAAGTCGATCGTTCTGGACGCGGACGGATCGTCGGATCCCGATGGCCAGATCGTCAAGGCCAGCTTTGAGGTGACGGACGCGGCCGGGACGGTTGTTGACAGCTTCACGGATACCGAGAAACCGTTCATTTGGGAAAAAGTTTTCACGAAGCCGGGAAAATACGGAATCAGCGTCGTCGTCTTCGACGACATGGGCGCCGTCTCATCGAACGTCGATCCATGCCGGCTCACGCTCGATGTCACTCAAAAACGGTTCTTCCTCCTGGTCGAAGCCGGCGGCCTTCTCGCCCGGGGAACGTATACCGGCTACTTCTTCGCCCGGTTCGGAGCTCTGTATGCGGTTGCCCCCGACATCATGGATCTGATTGTCCGGGCGGGCGGCGCAATTCCGACTCAAGGCGACCCCTGGAAATTCTTCTTCATGGCCGATGCGCTCATGAATTTCCACCTCGGTTCGGCGGCCTACGTTGATGCCGGACTGGGATACACCTCGAAAGAGCAGGAAGTCCGGAAGGGCGGGCTGGATCTCATCGGTGCTTTCGGCGTGAATGTCTTCAATAACTATACTTCCGCCGGATCGGTTTTTGCCGAAGTCCGTATTCCGGTCATTACTAAAGATCGCAGCTTCGACGACCATCACAAACTTCTCCTCGGTTTTCGCTATATCTTCTAAGTCGTCGCTGTGTCGGGAAAAGGGCCGGGCGCGCTTCCGGCCGGAGCCTTGGTATTTTAGGTCGCGAAGGTCCTAGGCTGTCTCAAGGCGCGTGCCGCGTTTTAGGCCTGACCGACTTTTGGCCAGGGCGAACATGAATTCCTCCGTTTGCGGCGCCGGCGAAAAAAACGTACAATTCCCCCCATGAAGATCGCCCTGATCGGCGCCGACGGACAGCTCGGCTCGGACCTCCTTCCGCTTCTCGCCCGGGAACAGGCCGTTCCGCTCTATTTTCCGGATTTTGATATCACCAAGGCCGACGCGGTCCGGGATTTCTTCGTGGAAGAGCGGCCGGAGGTCGTCATCAACACCGCGGCCTTCCACCGCGTCGACGAGTGCGAAGAGAAGGTCGAAGAGGCATTCAGGGTCAATACCTTCGCCGTCCGCGATCTGGCCCGAGTGTGCCTGGAGATCGGGGCCGTCCTCGTTCATTTCAGCACGGATTACGTTTTTAACGGGCGCAAAGGGGCTCCCTACGTCGAGACGGACTGTCCCTCTCCGTTGAGCGTCTACGGCGCTTCCAAGTTGTCCGGCGAACACTTCGTCAGGGAGATCTGTCCAACGTCTTATGTGATCCGGACCTGCGGTCTCTATGGAATGGCCGGATCCCGGGAGAAAGGCCGGAATTTCGTCGAAGCCATGATTTCCCTGGAACACAGCGGCCGGCCGATCCGAGTCGTGAATGACCAGTGGGTGACGCCGACCTCTTCCCGGGAGCTGGCCGCCAGGACGGTGGAGCTCATCCGGACCGGTCAATTCGGCCTATTCCACATGACCAATGAAGGATGGTGCACTTGGTATGAGTTCGCCCGGACGATCTTCGATATCTTGGGAAAGAAGCCGCGGATCGTGCCCGTGGATACGGCCGCTTTCGGCGCCAGGGCGATGAGGCCGGCCTATTCCGTCCTGGAGAACAAACGGGCCAAGGCCGCCGGGCTGCAGGATTTTTCGCAGTGGACGGACGCGCTCAGGAATTTCTTAAAGGAAAAAGGGCTCGTTTCAGGCGATTAGCGGAGTTGCGATTTTGGCCAGAATATCAGCCGGCAGGGATATAACCGCGCCTCTTTTATCAACGGCGACGTGGACGGTGTAGCCTTCGGCGATAAGAGTTTTACCGTCCTTCGTTTTGAGTTCGTAGACAAAAACAGTTTTTTTCCCGGAGATGGTCCGGACAGCGGTCCGGATGAAGAAGAGGTCGTCATAGCGGAGCGGCTTCTTGTAGCGGCAAAAGGACTCGGCCACGACGAGATAGATGCCGCGCTTCTCGATGTCTCCGTAGGGGATACCCCGGCTCCGGCAAAATTCCGTCCGCCCAAGCTCGAACCATTCCAAGTAGACCTTGTTATGGGCGACGCCCATCTGGTCGGTTTCGGAATAGCGGACGCGCTGTTCGATCTGGATATAATGATCCGGAAAAGGGTCGGTCCCGGCTCTACACGGAGAGTTTCCCGAGCTTGGTGAGTTCATCATTGTAATATTTCCGGTAGAGAATCTCCCACTCCCGGCTGCCTTCTTCGATGGATTTTTTCTGGGACTGGATTTTCTCGATGGCCCGCCGATCGAGCGTCTCGTACAACCGCATCTCCTCTTCGATCGAGCGGACGATGATCAGCCGGATTTCGTTGGGGTCATCGAGGAATTCGACGCGGTCGTTCTTGGAGAGGAGGTCGAGAACGCGTTTCGACAGAAAGTTGACCTTTTCGCGGGAGAGGCGGTTGCTCACAGGACGAGGTTCCTTTCCTTGGCCAGCTTGGTCTTGATCATCCTGAACATCGTCTGGTATTCGATATTATCTTTCCGGATTTTTTCCATGTGTTTGCTGAGGATCTCGCGGACCTCCTGGTCGAGCTGGTCCTCCTTCTGGAATTCTTCGGTGATGATCGCAATGATGCTGTCGAGAAGGGCCGGTTTTTCTTCGATCAACACCTTCCCGTCCTTCTGCAGATTGCGGAGGATAAGGAAGGAAAGATGCTCGATCTGATTCTTGTTCAGCCTCATGTCCGCTATAAAATACACTAGATGGGCTGAAAATTCAATATATAAATCAGGCGAGAACCGCGGAATTCGCTCTAGGGGCCGTCATTTCCGGAGGAGACGTGTCCCCTGAACTCGTTGAAATAAAAGACGATAGACCGGAAATCCAGGCTTCTTTAAAGGAAGACGAGAAATGGTGCCCAGTGGTCGGGCAGGCCGGCAGGCCGGGCGAAGGCGACAAGCTTCCCGTTCTCGCTGAAGAGCCTGACGACGACCCCATCCTTCTCCGGGCCGGGGGGAACGCCGGTCATCGGGGCAGAGATGTTTTCCGGCGAAATCAGGCGTCCGTTCCGGACGAATTCGACCCCTTCCTGATCCAGAACGGCTTTGGGCATGTCCGCCAGGAGATTTTCAAGGGGAAGCAGAAACTCGGCCGTTTCATCCCGCTCCTGATGGGATCGAATGGTCTCGAGAGCGAAGGCGTCTTCGAGCCTGTACCCCCCGATATCGGTCCTGACCAGGCCGGCCAGATGTCCTTGACAACCGAGGACTCGACCGAGGTCATGGGCCAACGTCCGGATGTAGGTCCCGGACGAACATTTCACTTCGAGCTCCAGGAACGGCGGCCGATAGTCCATGAGCCGGAGAGAATAAATATGGATTTGGAAAGGCCGGATTTCCACGGGCTTCCGGCTGCGGGCATAGGCGTAAAGGGGCTTTCCCCGGAGCTTCTTAGCGGAGAAGGGCGGTGGAAGCTGCATGATCTCGCCCTGGAAACCGGGGAGGGCATCCAAGACCTTTTCACGATCGGGGAACTCGGCGCTTTCTTCCGAAGTCGGCCGGCCTTCCCCATCGTAGGTATCCGTGGAATAGCCCAGACGGACGCGGCCATAGTAAGATTTGCCCAAGCGGTTGAAAAACGGGAAGAGGCGCGTCGCTTTTCCGATCGCCGCGAGAAGAAGCCCGGAGGCCAGGGGGTCGAGCGTCCCGAAATGCCCGACTCTTTTTTCCCCGAGGAGTCTTCTCAAGAACGCGACGACATCGTGAGAGGTCAGCCCTAAAGGCTTATCGACAAGGATGAGGCCGTCCATCGATCAGGTCGCGGTTGCCCGGGCGCGGGCCGTCAGCTCGTGGAAAAGCGTTTCAACGGCCGCCGGGATCTCTTTGATCAGGCGATCATAGGGACCGTAAACCGTAAAACCTGCGGCGTGAGCGTGTCCGCCGCCTCCGTAGTGCTCGGCGATGGCCGCGGCGTGGGCGTCGCCTTTGGAACGGATGCTGACGCGGAAGACATCGGGAGCCATTTCCTTGAAAAACAGGACAATGGCGACGCCTTGGATCGAGCGGGCCAACGTGGTGATGTCCTCGCTATCGATCTCATTGAGGTTGAGCGCGGCGAGATCTTTCTTGAGCATGGTGATTACGGCGATGTCCTTGGCTGCGTTCATTTCCAGGGTCGAAAGGACCCGCCCCAGAAGCTTGACTTTTTCCGGACGGTTGCGGTGGTAGAGGGCCTCGCTGACCTGAATCGGACTCGCCCCGGCTTCGACGAGCCGCCGGCAGGCATCGAAGGATTTGGCCGTCGTATTCGAGAATTGGAAGGATCCCGTATCGGAAACGATGGCGCAATACAGATGGCCGGCGATCTGCGGCGTCAGCCGGATCGGCAGCTTCGCCAGGAGCTCGAGCGCCATTTCGCCCACCGCGGAAGCCTGGGGATCGACCCAGTTGATATCGGCATAGCGGTCGTTGGAGTAATGATGGTCGATGTTCATCTTGAAATAATCCCCGAGATTTTCCTGGCCGGAGCGGGAGACATCGGCGCATTCCAGAAGGATGACGGCGTCGTAGGTCCGCGCGGGGATCTGTCCGGTCCGGATCCGCCCGCAGTCGGGAAAACGATCGAACGGGATCGGCGTCTTGTCCTTGTTCGTGATGTCCACGCGTCGCCCCATCTGTTCCAGGGCGTAGGCCAGGCTGAGGCTGGTGCAGAGGGAGTCTCCGTCGGGACGGAGATGCGAGGTGATGGCGAGATGGCGGCAGTCAACGAGCTTTTGAACGATCTGATCGAGCGGCGTTGTGTTCATGGGCTTTCGCCGATTGAAGAGCCCGGTCGATCCGGTCGTCGATCTCGGCGCTCGGATCGAGGGCGAAAAAGAGCATGGGATTATACTTGAGTTTAACCGAAGAGGCAAGGATTTTGCGGAGAAAACCCGTTCGCGTTTCGAGGTGGGCGAGAATGCGTTCCGGGTCTTCGGGGCCGTAGACGCTGATGAAGACGCGCGCGGTACGAAGGTCGGCGGGGACTTCGACGTGGGTCACGGAGACGACGGCCGGGGTGATTGTCCGGAGGTCTTCGAGGAGAACAGGGCCGAGCGCTTCCTGGAGGAGGCGTCCGACACGTTTCGGCCTGAGTCGTTCTGCTGTCATAGCCTTAAAAATACTTGATTTCGGAATTGAGGATATCGCCCTCGACCTGGCCGATCGCATCGGACTGGATCTTAGCTAAGAGATGCTCGACCAGGCTAGGTTGGCTGTTGACCGTCACGACGCCGAGCCGCGATCTTTGCCATGTGTCCTGAAAATCGAGCTCGGCGACGGCGACGTTGTATTTTTTTCTGAAACGGTCCTTGAGCCCGGAGATTTCCTTTCGTTTGTCCTTCAGAGAGCGGGAATAAGGGAAATGAATGTCCAGGATGAGAAGACCGATGACCACGGGTCCGTCCTCGGGATCAAGCCATCGATACTTTTTCCGTCAGGAAGGCTTCGATCAGATCGCCTTCGACGAAATCCTTGAAACGGTCGAGGCCGATCCCGCATTCGTAATCTTTCTTGACTTCGGTCACGTTCTCTTTGAGGTGTTTGAGCGATGAAATGCGGCCGCGGTAAATGATGCTATTGTTGCGGACGATGCGGATGTCCGCGGTGCGCGGGATCTTGCCGTCCTGGACGTAGCACCCGGCGATGACTCCGACTTTGGGGATTTTGAAGATCTTGCGGACCTGAGCCCGGCCCAGATAGGTCTCCTTGATCACGGGGTCGAGCATCCCGGTCATGGCCTTTTTGATGTCGTCGGTCAGCTGGTAGATAATCTTGTAGATCCGGATTTCGACGCCGTCCTTCGCCGCCAGTTCCTGGATCTTGGACGCGGGCTTGACGTTGTAGCCGATGATGATCGCGTCCGAGGTCGAGGCGAGGAGGATGTCGGATTCGTTGATGCCTCCCGTCCCGGCGTGGATGATCTTAACCTTGACTTTATCCGTGCTCAAGGAGGGGAGGAGGCCGGAGAGGACTTCGACCGATCCCTGGACGTCCGCCTTGAGGATCAGATTGAGTTCTTTGAACTCGCCGCCGAGGGTCTTCTTGAAAAGGTCGTCCAGAGTGAGGCGATCGGGCTTCTTCTTGTTTTCTTGGGCGAACTGGGAGAGGCGGTAAGCGGCGATGGTTTTGGCTTCTTCGACGCTGTCCAGGACCTGGAAGAGGTCTCCGGCCCGGGGCACATCGCTGAAACCGAGGATTTCGACGGGCGTTGAGGGGCCAGCCGATTTCAGGATCTGGCCGTTTTCATCGTTGATGGCCCGGACTTTTCCGTGGGTCGTCCCGGCGAGAAAGGCGTCTCCGACCGAAAGCGTCCCGTTCTGGACGATGACGGTCGCCAGCGGTCCTTTCTTGCCGTCCAGGCGGGCCTCGAGGACGGCGCCCTGGGCTTGGACCTTGGGATTGGCCTTGAGCTCGATGACGTCGGCCAGAAGGAGGATCATTTCGAGGAGCTCGGAGATGTTTTTCTTGTCCTTGCCTGAAACCGCGACGCTGATGACGTCGCCGCCCCATTCCTCTAAGAGGATGCCTTCTTTCTGGAGTTCGCGCTTGATCTTGTCCGGGTTGGAATCGGGCTTGTCGATTTTATTGATGGCCACGATCATCGGCACGGCGGCGGCCTTGGCGTGATTGATGGCTTCGCGGGTTTGGGCCATAACGCCGTCGTCGGCGGCGATAACCAGAACGACGATGTCCGTGACCTTGGCCCCCCGGGCGCGGAGCTGGGTGAAGGCTTCGTGGCCGGGGGTGTCGATGAATGTTATCGCCCGCTTGTTGAACGTGATCCGGTAGGCGCCGATGTGCTGGGTGATGCCTCCCGATTCCTTATCGACGAGATGCGAAGAGCGGAAGGCGTCGAGAAGCGTGGTCTTGCCGTGGTCGACATGGCCCATGATCGTCACGACCGGAGGCCGGGTGACGAGCTCGGCTTTCCGGCCATCGGACTGAAGCCGTTTTTCTTTCTCGACGGAAATGATCTCGATCTGGACATTCGTGTCCTTGGCGATCCGGGCGGCCAGAGTTTCGTCGATGATATCGTTCGAGTCCAGGCCGTAGCCCTTGGCCGCGAGGCGTTCCTGAAAATCCCTGGGGCGGAGCTTCATCCGTTCGGCGAGATCCTTGAGGGTCGAGGTTTCCCTGAGGATGATGACCGGGCGCGGTTTGGGCGGGGCGTCTTTGATCGTTTTCGCCGTTTTGACGGGCTTGGTTTCAGCTGCGGGTCGTTCTTTGTCTTTCATCGGTCTCTTCTCTCTATGATTCTTTGATGCCAATCTTCCAGCCGACGATCTTCGAGGCGAGCTTGACATTGATGCCCTTCTTGCCGATCGCCAGCGAGAGCTGGTCTCTGGAAACGGTGGCCTGCAGGGTCTTCTCGTCCCGGTTCTGATAAGCGACGGATTCGATCCGGGCCGGGCTGAGAGCGGCCTTGGCGTAGATCAGGGGATTGGCGGACCAGACGACGATGTCGATCTTTTCCCCGGACAGCTCCTTGCTGACGGCCAGGATCCGGCTGCCTTTGACCCCGATACAGGCGCCGACCGGGTCGACATCCTTGTCTTTGGTCGCGACCGCCACCTTTGCCCTCTCCCCCGGCTGGCGGACGATATCCTTGATTTCGATCGTCCGGTTCGCGATTTCGGGAATCTCGAGTTCGAGAAGCTTCTCCAGGAATTTCGGGCTGGTCCGCGAGACGATGACTTGGAGATCGTGGCCCTTTTGGCCTTTTTTGACCTGGACGATGACCGCCCGGACCTTGTCACCGCGTCCGAATTCTTCGTTGAACAGCTTTTCTCGAAGAGGGAAGAGGATGTCCGTGCCGGTGACTTCGAGAATGATCACTCCCCCCTCCGCCCGGCGAAAAATTCCGGTCACGATCTCGCCCAGTCTCGGGGCGAAATCGCCGTAGATTTTTTCCTGTTCCGCGTCCCTGACCTTTTGAAAAATGACCTGTTTGGCCGCCTGGGCGGCGATTCGCCCCAGCATGTCGGCGGGAAGATCGACTTCGATCGCCTCTCCGACGGCGGCCGAAGGCTGGATCAGTTGAGCCTCCTCGAGCGAAATATCGCGCGTCGGATGGACGGGATGTTCAACGACGTGTTTGACGGAGAACACGCGGAGGTCCCCTTTTTCGGGCTTGAAAAAGACATGGACCTCCTCATTCCGGACGAAATACTTGGAGGCCGCGACCATCAGGGATTCTTCGATGGCGCTGATGATAACCGAGGGTTCGACGCGGCGTTCTTTGCTCAGCTGCAAAATAGTATTCCAGACGTTGATTTTCATGTCTTCGACCTCTGGTATTGCTCCCCAGAGAGGCGCTTGATTATAGCCGAAAGAGGGGAGAAGTGCAACAGAACATCCGGCCTTATAAGCGTCTCGGTATGGGTGATACGTTCGACGGCGCCAAACCCCGATTTTTAAATCGGGGTAAAAAGCGCCGCTCAGTATTAACCCTGAGCAT
>Ga0315286_10001933_pt1 | contig 19142 bp, 12 predicted proteins | sample YL17G10_0_MG_FD_205038 | JGI IMG/M metagenome (GOLD analysis project Ga0315286, IMG submission 205038) | Sediment microbial communities from Yellowstone Lake, YNP, Wyoming, USA - YL17G10_0 | ecosystem: Environmental > Aquatic > Freshwater > Lake > Sediment | place: USA: Wyoming | collected... | reverse complement strand
AACGGGGATCCCGGCCGCTTCGTCACCGGTTTCCTCGGCTGCATCGATCTGCGCACGGGGACCCTGCACTACGTGAATGCCGGACATCCGTCGGCCCTGCTGCTGCACGGTGGCGCGATCCGGCCGTTGGAGAGCAACGGCGTCCCCTTCGGGGTCCTGCCCGGATTCACGTACGAGACGCTGACCGCGGAGATCCCCCCGGGCGCGTTGCTCGCGATCTTCAGCGACGGCATCCCCGAGGCGCAGTGTGGGCTCGAGATGTTCGAGGACGCCCGATTGTGCGAGATCCTGCTCGAGGCCGTCGCCACGCCCGACCTGGCCGACGTGCGGCGCGCCGTACTCGCCCGGCTGGACGCGTTCCTCGGCGACGCCCCGCGCAGCGACGACGTCACGCTCCTGCTGATCCGGCGCCTGCCCGCGCCCGCCATGCCCGGACCGGCCCTCCCGAGCGCCCCGGAGGTCCCGTGAGCCCCGCGTTGCAGCCCGGCAGTTCCATCTCCCACTACCGCATCGTGTCGCGCATCGGCGCCGGCGGCATGGGCGAGGTCTACCTCGCGCAGGACGAGAGCCTGGGACGCAGCGTCGCCCTGAAGATCATCCCGCCCGAGCGCGTCGGCAGCGAGGAGCGCGTCCGGCGTTTTGTCCAGGAAGCCAGGTCGGCCTCGGCCCTCAATCACCCGAACATCGTCACCATCCACGAGATCGGCCGCGCCGAGGTCACCGCCTGCGGCACGGCCGACCCCTCCGCGGCGCCCCCACCATCCATTCACTTCATCGCCATGGAGTTGGTCTTGGGGCAGACGCTGCGGCACCTCATTCACGACGACCAGACCGACCTGCGGACGCTGCTCGGCTACCTCGCGCAGGCGGCCGACGGGCTGGCCCGGGCGCATGCATCGGGGATCGTGCATCGGGACATCAAGCCCGAGAACATCATGGTCACCAAGGACGGCTTCGCGAAGATCCTCGACTTCGGGCTCGCGAAGCTGGTGGAGCACCGCGAAACCTCGCTGCTCGCCACCAACCTGCCCACCACCACGAAGGAGCACACCCGCGAGGGCGTGATCCTCGGCACCACCAGCTACATGTCGCCGGAGCAGGTCCAGGGCCGGGGCGTGGACCACCGCTCGGACGTGTTCTCGTTCGGCTGTGTCCTCTACGAAGCGGCCACCCGTCACCGGGCCTTCTCGGCCGAGACCGACGTCGAGACCCTGCACCGCATCCTCAAGGAGAATCCAGCGCCGATCGAGGACTTGAACCCGCAGGCCCCCGCCGTCCTGCGGCGACTCATCCGGCGCTGTCTCGCCAAGAACCCCGAGCAGCGTCTGCAGTCCATGAAGGACCTCGCGATCGAGCTCACGGAGATCGTCGAGGACTTCGAGACGCTCTCCGCCTCCGAGTCGAGCGGCTCCGGAGCGACCGCGATCCCGGGCCGAATGCGTGGCCTGCCGCGCGTGGCCTGGGCGGGCATCGCCGCGGGCCTGATCGTCGTCGCCGTTCTGGCGGGGATCGCAACCCGCGGGCTGTGGGAGCGTGGACGCTTGGGAGCAGCCGCGCCCGAGCAGCGCATGCGGTTCACCCGCCTCACCTCGGACGGCTCGACGTCCCTCGCGGCGCTGTCGCCCGACGGGCGCTATCTGGCACGCATCGTCCGCGAGAAGGCGGGCTACAGCCTCCGGGTCATGCAGATCGCGACCGGCAGCGACGTCCCGATCCTACCGCCCTCCCCTGCCGAGTTCAGGGACCTTCGCTTCTCGCCCGACGGTGAGTACGTCTACTTCGTCCGCTTCGACCCGGGAAGCACGGTGTACTCAAGCCTCCACCAGGTTCCCACGCTGGGCGGCACGCCGCGCAAGTTGGTGTTCGACATTGACACGGGGGTGGCGTTCTCACCCGACAGGAAACGCATCGCCTTCATCCGGTTTGCCCCACAGCGGGAGGAGGCGGCGCTGCTGGTCGCTGACGCGGACGGCACCAATGAGCACAGACTGGTCGTGCTCGAGTGGAAGAGCTCGGAGAGCTTCACGGGGACCACCCCCGCCTGGTCACCGGACGGGAAGCGCATCGCCACCGTCACCAACGGGACCGGGGGGCCCTTCGACACGAAGATCGTGACGGTGGAGGAGTCGAGCGGGGAGCGCCGCCAAGTTGGGGGGCCGTGGGCCTGGGTGAGCACGCTCGCCTGGCTTCCGGACGGCAAGGATCTGATGCTCGCGGCCGCCCGGGACCCCTCCGAGACGAGGGGCCAGCTCTGGCTGCTCTCCTACCCGGGAGCCGAGGGGAGCCGGATCACCAACGACCTCAGCGACTACTGGTCGTTCAGCATGTCCGCGGATGGCAAGTCGCTCGCGGCGATCCAGTCCAACACGATCGCCGACCTGTGGACCGTGCCGCTGGAGGACCCGCGCCGGGCGAAGGCGCTCACCGCGGCAACCGGCCCCGACGCGTCCCCTTACGGCGTCGCGTCGGGGCCCGCCGGCTCCATCCTCTACTCCCTGACGGACGCCCGTGGCTCCCGGATCGTCTCGCTTCCGGAGGCGGGCGGAAGCCTGCGCACGCTCTTCTCGAGCACGTTCCCCACTTTCAATCCGCGCCATGCCCCGCACGCTGGCACGATCGCGTTCACGACCACCCGTGACGGCCACAGCATGCATGTGTGGCGCATGGCCGCCGATGGCGGGAACCCGGCGCAGGTCACGACCGGCAGTGGCGAGTTCCTGTCGGACATCTCACCCGACGGGCGGTGGATCTACTTCAACAGGACGTTCAGTCGAGGAGCGTGGCGGGTCCCCGTGGAGGGCGGCGAGGGCAGGCCGATGGCCGACAGCGCAGTGGTCGGATACGTGCGCGTGTCGCCCGACGGCAGATCGGTCGGCTGCTCCCGACTCATCACCAGCCGCGAGCGAGTCGAGTTGTTCTTGGCGGTCTCCCCGGTCGACAGCGGTGCTCCGACCTGGACACGCCCCTGGCCGGAGGGCGAGGGCGAACGGGGTTTCGAGTGGACGCGCGACGGCAGGGCGCTGACCTATGTCCGTAACCTTGGCGCGGTCGGGAACGTCTGGCTGCAACCTCTCGACCAGAGCCCGGCACGGCGGATCACCCGGTTCGACGACCTGCGCGTCTTCAGCCACGCCTGGTCTGCGGACGGCCGAACGCTCTACGTCGTCCGTGGAAGATACGCCAGCGACGCCGTTCTGATCCGGGACTTCCGGTAGCCCCGCGGCGCCGCCGAACGCGCGCTCGCCACCCACCTCGGCGCCATCGTGTCCGAGAACGGGGATCCCGGCCGCTTCGTCACCGGCTTCCTCGGCTGCATCGATCTCCACGCGGGGACCCTGCACTACGTGAACGCCGGCCACCCCGCGGCCCTGTTGCTGCACCACGGCGAGATCCGGTGTCTGGAGAGCAACGGCGTCCCCTTCGGGGTCCTGCCCGGTTACACGTACGAGACCCTGACCACGAAGATCCCCCCGGGGGCGATGCTCGCGGTCTTCAGCGACGGGATCCCCGAGGCGCAATGCGGGCTCGAGATGTTCGAGGACGCGCGGCTGCGCGAGGCCCTGCTCGCGGCGGCGGCGGCGCCCGACTTGGCCGACGTGCGGCGCGCCGTCCTCGCCCGGCTGGACACGTTTCTCGGCGACGCCCCGCGCAGCGACGACGTCACGCTCCTGCTGATCCGGCGCGAGGCCGCCGCGGCGTGACACGGCTTCCCTACCACTCATTCCGTTCTTGTTCTTCCCAGGGTTCCTAGCAACGAATCCCCGCGACCGGGCGATGCTCGATGGCCTCCTGGTCGTCCATGCCATGTTACCGGAGGTCTTCTTCGTGCTTCCGCTGGGCAAGAGGCGGAGTTGACCTCCCAACCCTGGATTGTCCGGCCGAACGATCTTGGCACACAGCGCGCCCCACCATGTCTGCGCGGGCCGAGGCTGGTCTGGCGTCCCTAACGGGATTCGAAGCCATCCGACGAGATTCGCGAATCCGAGACCAACGAGGACCAAGCAGAAGAATCAGGAACTTGCTCGGATCCTCAGGATGGCGGGACGGATGCATAGTCCCCCCACCCCATGGTCCGGGCATGGTGACGGGCATACCGCCTCGCCGCGCTGAAGTCGGATCCGGGTCGGTGCCCGCTGTGGCGACCACTCGGGCGACCGCGCCTTGTGCCGATGTTCGCTGCGACTTCCTCCGCCATCTCGAGGCGCGGAATATCCACGGGGGCGATTGCACGGTGGGGGGCGCGCCGGTGGCCGTCCCCGCGAAGGCCGCGCTATAGTCCGCTCATGCCTGCCCGTCGCCCTGGAGCCCCGTCCGTGATCCGCGGCTGGCGCGTCCGGTTGCGCTGGCGCCCGCCGCCTGCAGCGGCGACTGACAACGCCGGGACGGCCATCCTCGTCTGGCGCGCGGAAGGCCGGCCGTGACGCGGGGAAGCGCCGCGCGCCGCCGCAAGGCACGGTCCCGCGCGAAGGACACCGCGACGTTCGCCGGGCCACGCCCCGGGAATCCACCGCCGGCTGAGCGCACGCACGCCACGCGTCCCTGGGCGCTGGCCGGGGCGGTGGCCCTGCTGCCGCTGCTCTGGGCAAGCCGCGGTCCGACACTGGGCGTGGCGGTCGCCGACGACTACGTCTTCCTCTCTCACCTGGCCTCGGGGCAGCCGCTCGACCTCTTCGCACCGATGGCATTCTACAGGTACTGGCGGCCCGTGAGCCGCCAGCTCTACTACTTCCTGATGGGTCCGTGGCTGGTGCGGGCGCCCTGGATGGCGACGCTGTTCGCGGCGGCACTTCTGGTCGCGCTCTACGCCCTGCTGTTCCGTATCGCGCGTCGCTTCCTGCCCGCCCCGTCGGCCGCAGCGCTCGCCTGTTTCCCCCTGCTCGCCGAGCCGGCGCGCGTCCTGCTGGCCTGGCCGAGCGCTACCCAGCACCTGCTCGGGGCGGTCTTCGCGGCCCTCGCGGTCGAACGCGCGGCTGCGGGCCGGCTGGTCCTCTCGACCACCGCGGCGCTGCTGGCGCTCCTCAGCAACGAGGCCGCGTTCGTGGTGCTGCCCGCCCTGCCGCTGGTGGCGGGATTCCGGGCGCGCTCGAAGCGCGAGGCGCTGCGCTGGGGGGTGGCCACGCTCGCGGTCGCTGCGCTTTGGGTTGCGGGCTACGCCGTTGCCCGACTCCAAGGCACGGGATTCCCCGCGAGCGCCGGAGCGGGCCTCCGGCCGCAGGCTTACCTGGCCGTCCTCGCCCAGTCGCTGGTCGCGCAGATGGGCTGGGAAGGTCTCGCCACCGCCTGGCAGGTGCCGCTGGTGGCGCTTGCGGGCCTGTTGATCGTGGCCGGGGTCGTGTGCTCGTTCACCAGCGCTGCGCGCCGGCGGCTGGCCGGTGCCGCGCCCGTGCTGCTCGGTGGCCTCGCGTGGTTCGCCACCGGCCTCGTGCCCCTCGCGTTTCTGCATCCGGACTGGAACTCCTGGCGCACCGCGGTCGCTGCCCTGGGCCTCGCGGTCGCGCTCGGCGGCTGGCTGGCGCTGGCCGCGCCCCCGCTGGCGGCCGCGCTCGTGGCGCTGCGGCTCGTGGCGCTGCTGCTTGCCCATCCCGCGCCCGCGGTGGTCTCGGAGCGGCCGGGGCCGAGCGCTTCCAGCCTCTCGTTCGAGCGCATCGTGCGGCTGCAGCGGCTGGTCCATTCCACGCACGAGACGATGATGACCCACGTCCCCCGGCTGCCACGGGGTGGCATCGTCCGCTATTGGAACCTTCCGCAGCTGGCCGAGATGGGCTTCGCCAACGGCCGCGTGCTGTGGGTCTGGTACGGCGACAGCACCCTGGTTTGGACTGCATTTGGCGGCGAAGGAGGCTTCTCGGCTCCGAGGTCCGCGATGATCGAGTTCAATTCCGAGCGGCCCTGGCCGGCTACGTTCATCGAGCCGCGGGCGATGGAGCTCTACGACGCGGCCTGGCAGAGCCTGGCCCGGGGCAACGCATCGGCCGCGGAGTCGCTGGCCATGGAGTCACAGCGGGCACAGTCCAGCGAGGCCCCCGCGTTCAGCGGCCTGCTCGCGCTGACTCGGGCCCGGGCCGCGTTCGTACGAGGCGAAGTCGACCGGGCCGATTCGCTCGCGGAAGTCTGCCTCCGCATTGCGGGCCCCAGCCCCGGCTATTGGGTGGCGGTCGCCTATGTCGCCGCGCACCGCGGCGACTTCGCCCGGGCCAATGCAGCCGTACGCGAGTGCCTCGAGCTGGACCCGGGGAACCAAAACGTACGATGGCTGCGCAGGTCCTACGCAGGCTTGGCGTCGCAGCTGCCCTGAGCCGTCAGAACCCACGCCTGCCCGCCGTCCTGGAGCCCCGCCCGTGATCCGCGGCTGGCGCGTCCGGGTGCTCCACCGGCGCCACCTCGAGGCCCGCCGACTGCTGGTCGAGGCGGCGTGGCAGCAGCGTTTCCGGCCCGCACTCAGCGCCCCGCTACGGCGCCGACGCGAAGGGCAACCGGCCCGCGTGCCGGCCATCGCCGATCGCGCGCAGGAGCGGCTCTCTGCGCGCTGCCGGCGCATGAGTGCCCTGGGCGGGCCCTCGCCCAAGCTCATCGTGGCCATGGCGCGTGAGTTGGCCGGCTACCCGTGGGCGGTCCTGCATCCGGCGGTTGGGGCCACACGAGCTTGAGTCAGAGAACCCACTTCGTTTGCGGTCAGACGTGAGGGTGGACGTATGAAGGTCGGCACGATCCGGAGGACGCGCGACTGCGGTATGCGGTATGGAGGCTCTGCCTCCGGAACCCGTGCTCCTAAAGAGCGGACCCTCCCGACGGATCACACTCTTGCGGCTCGGCCCGGTACCCCGGCGCAATCCGCGAGTATCCGCGTGACCCGTCATCCCAGCACCCGGCCTTCTCCGTCACCCTCGACCTCTCCACCCAATAGCCCAGCGGCCACCCCGAGGGGTGGCCGCCAGGAGAACCGACTACTGCCTTGACTCAGGGGCGTTCCATGTCACCGCAGCACGGTGCCCTTCGCGAGCAACAACTGCGATCCGTGGAGCAGTCGCACCAAGTAGACCCCCGCCGGGATTGCGGATTCCCGTCCCAGATTGAGCACGTGGTTCCCCGGCCCCAGCGATCCGACTTCGCGGCGGACCAGTCGGCGGCCCAACACGTCGAGCAGCTCGAGCGTGGCCGGGGCCATGTCCGGCAGCGAGAACAACACCGCGAGGTCGCGCTGGGTCGGATTGGGTCGCAGGCCCTGCAACGCCAGCACGAACCGGGCTGGCACCACGATCCACGTCTCGCCCTGGTAGGTCTCGCCGTCGCCGACGCGCACGCCCAACCGGTAGCCGTAGCGAACGCCCGCGACCACTTCACGGTCCTCGTACGAGATCCTGCCGGCGCCGTCGGCCGAGACCGATCCGAGCGCCTGCCAGCCCGAGCCCGCGGTCCTGCGGTAGATGGTGACGCCCTGCCCCGTGGCACCGCTGCAGATCCAGGCGATCCGGACGCGATCCGGATCGGCCTCGGCGCTCTGGAGCGACACGAGCGTCGACGTCGGCCCCTGCGAGAGCAGCGTTACCGCGCAACCGCCGGTCACGCGGATGAAGCCGCCGCACGTGGAATCGGCGCACGAGGTGCCTGGGCACGCTCCGTAGCCGTGCGTCGGCAGCAGCGACTCAGACACGTTGAGCGTGCCCGCGAGAGGCCCCCCGCTGGCGGCCTGAAGGGTCAGCGTCGCCACCCGGACCTCATGGGGAAGGAAGAGCAGCGTGTCGTTCGCCGGCGGCGAGAGCTGGTACAGCCATTCGGACGGATAACCCGACCGGTCGACATCGAGAACCACCATCGCCGAGTCGGATGACGGGTTCACGACCTGGAAGTGGATCTCCCTCGGCTCCCCGGGCGCCGCCGCGAGCGTCCAATCATTCACCATCTTCACCTGTTGGTCGTCCGCGAGCCAGCCGGAACCCTCGGGGTTCAGGGGGGTCTGGACCCGCGCAGCCACCGTCCAGAACGGCTCGCCGAACGGGTTCACGTCCGGAACGCTGAACACGACCGGCGACATGGTCAGCGAGTCCCCCGGCTGGAGGGGCGGGATGCTCTGCGTGGCGACCTGCTGCCAACCGGTGTCGTAGAAGCCGAGCCCGAGCGTCGGCGGCCGGTAGTAGTAGGTCAGCGACCCTGTCTGCGAGGGAGCCGTACCGTCGTTCCCCAGCCTTGCCGTCGCCTCGAACGTGGTTCCGGTCGCTGCCTGCCGTGCGCCCTTCGCTCCCGCGACCGGCGTGACGGCGAGACCGTGACCGTAGCAATCACCCGCCATCCAGGGATGGTTGGGCTGCGGACAGCATGACATCTGGATGGTGACAAGGGGGACCGGGAAGATGATGCCGTTCACGTCCGTGAAGAAGTCGAGGACGCAGCCCTTCACGAACTTCTGAGGCGACTTCCCCGACGTCAGGGAATTGCCGGCGTACTTGGTCACCGCGAAGTTGTAGGCCTCCGCCAGGCTGACGAACTGGTCCCCGTTGGCGTCGGCGGCCGCTGCGTTGCCGGCCCAATCCGTGCCCCGAATGGCGGATGTCCACCAGTAGGTCATGGGATAGCCCGTGGCGCGGTCGAAATTCGAGCCCTGGTCGTAATCCACGGCGGTGACGGCGCAGACCGCGCTCAGGCCCGCCAGGTCCTGGTCCGACGGCTTCGCGTCCATGTCGGAGCTCACCACGAATCCGCCAGAGTAGCAGGGTACGACGATGCAGATCTTGCGGGCGGGCCCGCCCCCCGTGGCCTGATCGATGCTCCTGAAGCCGCCGGCCACCTCGTAGTCCCAGATCTTGTCGAGGCACTTGTAGGTGCACACGTAGGTGTTGGGATAGGACTTCGAGTCCAGGACTTCGGACATTCCGTGGCCGGTCGCGAAGAAGAAGACCACGTCCCCGGGCTGGACCTGTCCGGCGAGCGCCTGGAAGGCCTGGTCGACGTCGGCCTGTGTCTCACACTTCCCGTCCACGTCGTTGAAGGTGTCGTTGTCCAGGTCGTGCTCCCCGCCGTCGGCGCACAGGACCTGGATGTTCTCGGGGGTGTACCCGGCCCCCCGCAGCGTGACGTAGACATGGGACAGGTCTGCCAGGAAGCCTGGGGAGCCCGGTGGATCCGTACTCGTGTCGTCGTCGAATCCCGAGATCAGGATGGCGTGCTGGGTGGCGGAGGCCACGCTGGGAAGGATCACCAGCGCAAGAAGCGGAACCGCGTAGCGGAGTGCCTTGCCGATCCGGCAGGCGAGCGGCGTTGACATGGCATGCTCCCCTTCCTGGCCGCGGGCAACTCCAGCGCATGCCGGCGGCCTCGAGGGGGGAACGCGATCGCCCCCTGACGATGATCGGGCGAATCCCGCGGAGTGACCGATTCCGCCCTCGATTCGATTATACCCGTTCCCTCGGGTGCGGGGCCATGCCTCGCGGAAATGGGTGGAGAGCATCCAGAAGGCCCCTACGCTTTTGGCATCGAGGCCGCCGGATCCCGCCTTCCTGGAGGACCGGGACATCCCGGGACGCGTGAGTCAGATGGCAGCCTGCAACCCATCGCAGGCGGAGGGAGTGGCGTCCCCAACGGGATTCGAACCCCCGTAGCCGTCCCGAGAGGGCGGCGCCTGCGGGACTACACCCCCCTACCCCAGCCGGTCCCAGACGCGCCTGGCGCATTCCTTCGCGCGCGCGGCCACCTCGCGCTCGTCCACGTTCACAAGCGTGCCGTTGTCCAGCACGATGTCGCCGCCCACCATGGCGCCCGAGACCGGCGCGCGCAGCATGCCCGACCACAGGTGGTCGAGGAAGGTGCGCTCGGTGAACTCCGTCGCCGGCTGGTAGTCCACCAGCAGCAGGTCCGCGGGCGAGCCCGGGGCGATGACGCCCAGGCCCGCGCCGAAGTGCCCGCCGGCCCAGCGCGCCCCGTTCACGAACAACCGCTGGTAGTGCGCCTCGGCCGGGGCGCCGAAGGCCAGGCCGTTGATCGGGTCGGGCAGCGGCGGCGCGTTCACGCCGGCGTCCGTGCCCCACGCCACCTCGCCCTCGCGCACCAGCGCGGCGACCGAGCCCGCGCCGACCGCCGAGAGCGCGTCACCACGCTCGCGCAACTCGCCGAGCAGGCCGCGCGGCGCGCTCTCCGCGTGCGCCCAGAGCGTGGGCACGGATTGCGTGCGCCAGCCACCGCGCGAGCGCCAGCGCTCGGCGGGCGTCAGATCGAGGGCCAGGTCCACGTGCACGCCCAGCCGCCCGCCCGCGATGTCGAGCGCCTCGCACACCATCGTGTCCACGCCCTCGAGCGTGCGCGCCTGCACGCCGATCATGCCGCTCAGCCGGCCGTCGCGCCGCCGCCCCATCTCGCTCGCGAACCCGAGCGATTCCTCGAAGGCCGAGTGCCGCTCGACCACGGTGTCCGACTCGCTCGCGCCGTAGCAGGTGGCCACGCGCACGCCCACTCGCGCCGCGGCCGCCACCACCTCGGAGAGCGAGAGATCCGGGCAGGCGCCCGAGCGGTGGAAGTCGCAGACCGAGGTCACGCCGTGGCGCAACCCCTCGACCAGCGCCGCGCTGACGGACCAGAAGACGTCCTCGGGCGAAAGCGTGCGGTCGTAGCGGCGCCATTCGGCGGGCGCACGCAGCCCGAGCCCCCGCGCGAGGTGGCGCGCCAGGTGGACGTGGGTGTTGATGAAGCCCGGCATCAGCACGCGGCCGCGCGCGGGCCAGAGCGTCTCCTCCGGATAGGCCGTGCCCAGCACCGGGAGCGGTCCGATCGCGGCGATGTGCGCGCCCACCACGCGCACCGCCGAATCTTCGATCACGTCCGGGCTCGTCCCGCCCGTCACCACCGTGCACGGTCCGATCAGCATGTCAGCCTCCCGTCCGGCTCATCCCTGAGCCCGGCCGATGCCCGCGCGCAGGACCAACCCGCGCGCCTCCGTGCGCGCCTCGCTGGCCACGCGCTCCGGCTCCAACGTCGTCCACGTTCCGGTGCGATAGAGGATGCGTCCCGCCACCATGGTGAGCCGCACGTCGGTGGCCCGCGCGGCGTGCACCAGCGTGGTGCAGGGATCGAGCGTCTCGTTCGGCGCGAGGTGCGGCGCCGTGTGATCCACCACGATCACGTCCGCCTGCTTGCCACGCTCGAGCGAGCCGGTGGTGGCGCCGAGTCCCAGCGCGCGGGCGCCTTCGCAGGTGGCGAGCGCCAGCACCTCGCGCGCGGTGAGATACCCCCCGGGGTCCAGCGTGCGGGAGATCAACGCCGCCAGGCTCAGCTCGTGCAAGGTGTCGAGCCGGTTGTCGCAGGCCGCCCCGTCCGAACCGATGCCGCGCCGCAGGTCCTCGCGGACCCAGCGCTTGACGTTGGCGAAGCCGGAGCCGAGCTTGAGGTTCGAACCCGGGCAGTGGACCAGCGCGGCGTCCGCGCGCTTGAGCAGCCCCAGCTCCTCGTCGTCCACCCACACGCCGTGCGCGCCGACGAAGCGCTCCGAGAGCACGCCGTACTTCGCGAAGTAGCGCGCCGCGCTGGTCGAGACCATCGCCTGGACCTCGCGCGCCTCGGTCGGGCTCTCGGCCAGGTGGGTGTGGACGAGCAGCCCGCGTTCGCGGCCGACCGCCGCCACGTCGCGCCACAGCGCGTCGCTGCACGAGAGGATGAAACGCGGCGCCAGCGAGACCTGCAGCCGCCCGTCCGCCGCGCCGTTCCAGCGCCGGTGCAGCGAGAGCGCCGACTCCAGCGCCTGGGCCGCGTTCTCGCGCAGCCCCGGCGGCACGCCCGCGCCGCGGTCCATGAGCGCCTTGCCGAAGATCGCGCGGATGCCGCTCTGCTCGAGCACCGCCGCGATCGCGTCGGTGTGACCGACCGTGCCCATGTCGTTGATGCAGGTGACGCCGCCCGCGATCAACTCGACCAGTCCCAGCCGCGCCGAGGCCGCGATCGAAGCCTCGGTGTGGGCCGCCTCGAGCAGCCAGACGCTCTCGCGCAGCCAGCACAGCAGGTCGCTCTGCTCGGCGAGGCCGCGGAAGAGCGTCTGGCAGAGGTGCAGGTGCCCGTGGATCAGGCCCGGCAGGACAAAGGCGCCCGAGGCGTCCACCGACTCGTCGGCGCGGCCGCCGGGAAGTTCGGCCAGCGCGGCGGGCACGCCCGCGCCGAGCGCGACGATGACACCGTCGCGCACCAGCAGGTCGCCACGGGCGATCGTGCCGGACGCGTCCATGCAGACGAGCGTGCCGGAATGGAAGAGGCAGCTGCTCAGGCGGGCGCCTCCCTGCGATGAGCCTGGGCTCCGGCATCCGTGCCGGAGAGCGGCCGAAGGAACCCGCGCGCCGGGGAGCGCCCGTGGTGGGGGCGCCCGGCCCGGCGCGATCCACGTTCAGGACCTTCGGACCTGACGGGACGTTGGCACTCGGATGGAGGCAAGTCAAGGACAAGAATCAGGCAGCCGGGAAGCCGGACGCCCGGCTCCGTTTCGGACCGGGCGTCAGCACTGCTCGACGGGTCGGGGAACCGCTACACACCGCTCCCGCATGCCCTGCACCTGGTCGCCGCAGCCGGAACCGTCTCCCGGCAGAACGGGCACTCCTTGGTCGGCGGCGCGGGCGGCGCCGGGGCGGGCCGCAGCAGCGCTTTCGTGATGAGGAACACGACCAGGGCGACGATGACGAAATCGACGACGCTCCCGATGAACGCGCCGTAGGTGATCTGGGCCGCCGGGGTGCCGTCCGCCCTGGCCTTCAGGACGATCGCGGCCTCGCGCCACGCGCCACCCGGGACGAAGAGCCCGATGACGGGCATGAGGATGTCGCTCACCAGCGAACTCACGACCTTGCCGACGGCAGCGCCGATGATCACGCCGACGGCCAGCGCGAGCGCGTTGGTCTTGAGCAGGAACTCCTTGAACTCCTTCAGCATGGCGACCTCCGGGAGAAGCCGAGCGGGGCGGCGGGTGCGTGGCGAGACGGGGCGCGGGCGCCGTCCGGGAGCCGGCAGGAAGTGGCGGCCATCTTCTTCCGGCGCCGACGGCAGGCTATCACAGGGTGCGGGCGGAACGGTCAGGCCAACTTCGGCACGCCCGCGCGCCGGACCGCGAGGTCCGGGCAAGCGGAACGCCGCGGGCGAGCGCGGCGTTTCGTGTCCCGGGGAAGTGGATGCGGGTGCTACCGATAGATGGACTTCAGCGCCCCCCAGGTTGCGCCGGTGACCGGGACGACGCGCAGGCCGTCGGGACAGTGGCCCGGCCCGAGGCTTCCGCTGTTGAAGGCATCGAGGACATCCGTGAGCCCGGACGTCAGGCCCGGACTCAACGTGCCGCTCCCGATCGGCGGCACGACCCGCGCGCCGATGAGCGCATCGGCCTGGCTGAGGGCTGCCGCGACCCCGGGGGGCGCGGTGACGCCGAGTAGGAGGTTGAGCCGGGCGGCGATCAACTGATGGGCCAGCGAAACAAGCCCGTTGCCCTTGGCCGGCCGACCAAAGATGGCGAGCAATTGCGATTGGTTGTAGGCCACCCCACCCAGCGTGATCGATGTGACGCGCAGCCAGCTCTCGACGTGGTTCTTCCAGAAACCCTGCGTCAGAGTGCAGTCGCACTGGCCGGGCGACGACGTCGCGGCGGTCAGCGTCGCAGAAGGGGGGCTGGACTCGAGCCCATTGCCCGCGGAGGCACATACCCGGACCATGAACGTCGTGCCCTCGGGCAGCTCCTCCTGATTCGTGCACGCGACTCCGGTCTCATCGAAGAGGCGTCCGAGCACGATCGTGAGGGCCTCCTCCGGACCGAGTCGGTAACTCCCGGTCTCCGGCGCGGCGTTCAGCGTGGGAACGCCGCTGAAATCGCCGACCTGCACGCCGACACCGGCGACCGGCCAGCCGCCTAGCGCGTGGTACTGGTCGGCAGGCAGCCACTCGACGACGAAGCCCCCGGGCGCACCGCTCCGCCCGGCCTGCACCCGAAGCGTGATGGAGGTGCGGTCGGCCGAGAGGAGCCAAGCGCTGGGCGCATCGAGCGGAACGCCGAAGACCGGCGCGGCAAGACCGAGCGCGAGCAGGACGGAGATGACCAGGCCGGAAGACTTCATGAGTTCCCTCGCAGTTGGATGCGTCGCGGCAGCGGGAGTCGCAAACCCCGGCTCCCGGCACCGGAGCACTCGCTCCCCACTCATGGCATCGCAACGGCCGGGCCACGGACCCGGTTGCGAACTGCACCGCCGGGGCACGGTGCCGGAGCCCCCTAATCCGCGTCGCCGCAAGGCCCAGGGCGTCCACGCCGGTGGAACCCGGGCGCTTCGCACGCAGGCCGCAAGCGTGCTCCCGGGTGCGCTCCGGGTGCGCCAGCGGGAGGCGTGGGGGTTCTCGCCCACGCCGACCCCGGCGCCTGGCCCTGTCTGTAGTGGAGTCCAGAACTGCGCCTGAGGAATTCGATTCCGTCATCTCGCCAGGTCTGGCCGCAGCCGGCTTCCGGGGTGTCGTCTCGGCCTGCCTGTTCGGGAACCAGGCCGAGGGCCGCGAGCAGCGGGGGAGCGACGCTGACGTCGGCGCACTCGTGGATCCCAGGGCCTGCCCGACGGAACACAACCGCTTCGAGCTGCGCCTGCGTCTCGAATCCACTCTGGAGGCCGCGCGCGGCGGGGCGGCTTTGGCCCCGACGGACGAGCTCGCCGCCGTGCTTCAGACCGCCACCCCGGGTGACCGATACTCTCGGCCAGGGCTCGCGCGCCGCGGGCCGGACTCCTTGTGGCCCGGGGCGGCGGCCTCTATCATCCGCGGCCTTGTTCCGCCTCGGGGACATCCTCGCTACGAGCACCGGAGCCTGCATGCCGCGCCCACCGCACGTCGCCTATTTCTGCATGGAATTCGGGCTGCACGAGTCCTTTCCCATCTACTCGGGGGGGCTGGGCATCCTGGCTGGCGACTTCATCAAGTCGGCGGCTGGCCTCAAGCTGCCGGTGATCGGCGTCGGGCTTCTGTGGGAGCACGGGTACTCGGTGCAGCGGATCGGCCCCGACGGCCAGCCCCACGAGGAGTTCCCCCGCTACGACTATTCCTTCCTGCGCGACACCGGCGTGCACGTGCGCGTCAACGTGCGTGGCTCCGAGGTGCCCTGTAACGTCTGGATGACCACCCGCTTCGGGAACGTGCCGCTCTACCTGATCCAGCCCGCGCGCCCAGCGGACCGCTGGATCACCCACCGGCTCTACGAGGCGGGCACCGACGTGCGCATCGCGCAGGAGATGCTGCTCGGCATCGGCGGGGCGCGCGCCCTCACCTGGCTGGGGATCCCGGTCGCGACCCACCACTTCAACGAGGGCCACGCCGTGTTCGCCGGCGTCGAGATGATCGCTTCGCGCATGGAGAGCGGGCTCACCTTCCCCGACGCCTGGGCGGCAACGCGGCGCGAGATCGTCTTCACCACCCACACCCCGGTGAAGGCGGGCAACGAGGAGCACTCGCTCAAGGACCTGCGCCGCCTGGGCGCCTGCCTGCAGCTCTCCGGCGCCGAGATGCGCGCCATCGGCGGCGACCCGTTCAACATGACGGTGGCGGGGCTGCGGCTCTCGCGCAAAGCCAACGCGGTCGCCAGCTTGCACGGCGAGACGGCGCGCACCATGTGGAAGCATATCAACGACGCCGCGCCCATCGTCTCGGTCACGAACGGCGTGCACGTGCCCACCTGGCAATCGCCGCTGGTGCGCGCGGCAGGCGCCGACCCGGTGCGGCTGTGGGACGCGCACACGCTCCACCGCAACGAGTTGCTGACCGAGATCGAGCGGCGCAAGGGCCTGCGGCCGGACCCCGGGGGACTGATCATCGGCTTCGCGCGCCGGGCGGCTGGCTACAAGCGTCCCGACCTGATCGTGCGGGACGAGAGGCGCCTCGCGGGCCTGCTGGCACGCGGCGTGCTCGTCGTGCTGGCGGGCAAGTCGCACCCCGACGACAAGTTCGGCAAGACCCTCATCGCGCGCCTGGTCGCGGCGGAGCGCACGCACCCGGGGCAGGTCGTCTATCTGGAGAACTACGACATGGCGCTGGGGCGGATGCTCACACGCGGCTGCGACGTGTGGCTGAACAACCCCATCCGCCCGCTCGAAGCGAGCGGCACCTCGGGCATGAAGGCCGCGATGAACGGCGTGCTCAACCTGAGCATCCTCGACGGCTGGTGGCCGGAGGGCTGCAAGCATGGCGTAAACGGCTGGGCCATCGGCGACAGCGCATCGGGCGACGACGCGAAGGACCTGGCCGCCCTCTACGCGGTGCTCGAGGGCGAGGTGCTGCCGGCGTGGTCCGATCGCGCGCGCTGGGTGGCGATGATGCAGGCCAGCGTCACGATGGGCGTGGAGAAGTTCTCCGCGGACCGCATGTTGCGCGACTACTTCGCGCTGCTCTACCCGGCGGGCGAGACCCGACCGGTCGAGATGCCCGGAGCCGAGCCCGCGAACCGCTGAGCCGGGCCGCGCGGCGGGCCTTCCCCGCGATCAGGCGTGCGGCTTCCTCCGGTAGACCATGAGGAAGAACCGCGTGCGCGCGTCCGGCGCGGACACGGAGTCGCGCCACGTGTACGACGTCTCGGTGGGGGAGTGGATGTCCACCCGGCCGACGGCGACGTAGTGCGACGCGACGTAGCGCGCGCTCCAGTCGAGCAACTCCCGCTCCGAGTCGGGCCGCGGGAGCCACGACATCCAGACGTTGACGAAGACCAGCCACTGCGGCGCGCCGGTCTCGACCTCGCGGATCAACTGGCGCTGCATGGCCCGCGCGTACGGCTGGCGCTCCATCAGGCCGTACATGTAGATGTGGCCGGTGGCCGAGCGCCGGCCGGCGTAGAAGTAGATCTCGGGTTCGGAGCCCAGGACCACGATCCGGTCGTCGGGCGACGAGTGCGCGGCGATGTAGCGGGCCACTTCCCGGGCCTCGGGGAACGGATTGGCACCGTAGACCTCGCGGACCAGCCGCGCGGGCGGCGTGCGCAGCAGCAGCGGGACCTGGGGCACGAGCGAGACGAGGAAAGCCATCAGGAAGAGCGCGGCCGAGACCGCGGTGGCGCGGCGCCGCAGGCCGGTGCCCGCCAGGGCGCGGCGCAGCCCGTCCACGGCCACGCCGACGAGCAGCGCGACGGCCGGCAGCAGCATGACGAAGTAGTGCTCCCGGAAGTAGAGCCCGGGACAGATGGCCAGGAACGCGAACACCGCGAAGGCGCCGAGCATGCCCCGCCACGGCCCCGTCCCCGGGTCCAGGATCACGAGCAACAACCCGATGGCGCCCGCCGCCCAGAGCAGCGGGGCCCCGACCACCACGGCCGCGAACCCGTCGCGGAGTGCCGCCGGTCCCGCGGAGAGCGACACCTCGGTCACGTAGGCGGCGGCGTAACGGAAAGTCCAGAACCAGAAGCTCGAGAACACGCCGGCCACCGCCAGGGCCAGGCCCGTGAGGATCAGCGGCAGCGCCGCTCCCGCCGCGAAGGGCGCGACGTCCGCCGTCCATCGCGACCCGCGGACGCCCGGACCCCGTCTCCGGGTCAGCAGGGCGAACGCCCCGAACAGCAGGAAGAACGCTCCGTGCTGCTTCATCACCAGCGCGAGCCCGAGGAGCAAGCCGCTCCCGAGGTGGTCGCGGGCCCGGCCCGTGTCGAACGCCCGCAGCAGCCAGAGGACGCCCCCCAGTGCCGCCAGGACCACGAGGTGGCTCGAGTGGGCGAAGGGCCCCTGGACCGCCGTTCCCACCGAGAGCAGGGCGTACGCCGCCGCCGCGACCGCCGCGACCAGGGACCCGCCAAGGCGTCGCCCCAGCAGGAAGAGGAGCACGATGCTGGCCGCGTTGACGAGGAGCAGCCCCAGGCGGACCGCGCGGGCCGTCGGCCCGAACAGCGCCAGGAAGAGCGCGTAGGCCATGTAGGCGCCCGGGAGCTTCATGTTGTAGACCAGTTGGTAGGGAGGGATCCCGCGCAGGATCAACTGCCCGGCGTACGCGTATTCGCCCTCGTCCCGCTCGAGCGGGACGTCGAGCCACCGCACGCGCACCACCACCACGAACAGGAGGACCAGTGCGAGGGCCACCCACGGCAGCAGCCGGGCGACACCGGAGGCGGCGGGGGCCGGTCCCGGCGCGCGCGCCGGGACCGGATCCGGACGTTCGCGCGGCCCCGCCGGTCTCGGATTCAACGCGGGTTCCTGCCGGGCATGGATGCTCAGGGCCGGACCCTATGCGTCCGGCGTGGGCGGGCCCTGGCTCTCCGGTCCGGCCTCGGGCTCCGCCTCCACCGCCCGCACCGGCAGCCGCGCGAGCGCCGCGATGTAGTCGTCGGGCAGTCTGTGCGCGCGCGCGCCCTTCAGCACCGCGTCCAGATAGCGGCGCGAGGGCGGCGAGGGGTTGGCGGTGTGCGCCAGGTAGGCCGCCGCCTTCACGCGGCGCGGCACCGAGCCGTCCTCGGGACGCGTCAACTCGACCCAGACCGGCGTGCGCTCGTAGAGATTGTGCGCGTCGCCGGGGCCGTGGAAGCCTTCGTGGCCGTCCAGCGCGCGCAGGTCATCGTCGCTCAGCTCGTACAGCATCCCCCAGACGTCGTTCCCGTGCGACAACTGCAGGCTGGCCACACCGCCCCCCCACGTCGTCGAGTAGAGCGGGAAGACCAGCTTGTGATCGTGCAGCACCGCCATGCCGACCAGCCTGTGCGACGGGCAGCGGGACCGCATCTGATCTGGGTCCAGGTTCGACCCGAACGCGAAATAGAGCATCTGGCCTCCCAAACCACGAGCCCGGGTCGGGAGACCCCCGGGCGCTTGTCCCATCCAGCATAGTGCATGGGGGACCGAGGCGATATCGGATTGTTGGCCGGCCCCGGGCGGCCGGGCCGGGCCGCAGGCGGGCGGGAGGCCGGTGGAAGGCCGGAGGGCGACGCCCGCGCCCGGCGGAGACAGGGATGTCGGAGCCGGATCAGCGCGGAAGAGCGAGGGAGCGCCAGGATGGCGCGACCGAGCGCTCGCCCGGAGCGCCTTCCGCCGGCCGGGGGGGGGGGGGGGGGCGGCGCCCGCCCCCGCGCGGGCGGGGCGGGGGGGGGGGGGGGGGGCGGCCGGGTGGGGGGCGCCGGGGGCCGCGGGGGGGCGGGGGGGGGGGGGGGGGGGGGGGGCGGGGGGGGGGGCCCCCCGGCCCGGCCCCGACGATGACGA
>Ga0315286_10001931_pt1 | contig 19155 bp, 15 predicted proteins | sample YL17G10_0_MG_FD_205038 | JGI IMG/M metagenome (GOLD analysis project Ga0315286, IMG submission 205038) | Sediment microbial communities from Yellowstone Lake, YNP, Wyoming, USA - YL17G10_0 | ecosystem: Environmental > Aquatic > Freshwater > Lake > Sediment | place: USA: Wyoming | collected... | reverse complement strand
CGGAGGCCCTGGACGAGCTTGGGGGAGCTGTCGAAGCCGACGAAAACGACCTTGCCCGCGAGACGGGATTCCTGGAGGGCCCGGAGCGTGCCGAACGTGCTCGATTCGTTGGGCGCGAACACGCCCTGGACATCGGGGAAACGGCTGATCAGGTTCTCGGCGAGCTGGTACGCGGTTTCGGTCGTCGCCCCCGCGTACTGGTCCTGGACGAGAAGGACGAGGTCCGGGAATTCCTTCTTGACGGTATCGTAGAACCCGGCCTCGCGCTGGACCGTGCTGGCCGAGCCTTCCTGGTAACGGATGAGGAAGATCCGGCCCCTGCCGGCGAGGAGCTGGCCGAGCCGGCGGGCGGCCAGGACGCCGCCCTTGTAATTGTCCGTGGCGACGTAGCTCGTGTAGTCGCTTCCCTGAAGGCCGGAGTCGATGATGACGACCGGGATCTTCTCCCTGACGGCGTCCTGAACGGGCCGCATGAGCGCCCGATCGTCGAGGGGCGCCAGAACGATGCCATCGACGCCGCGGCTGATGAAATCCTCGACCACGGTGATCTGCTGGGCCCGGTCGTCCTCCTTCTGCGGCCCTTTCCAGATGACCTCGACGCCGAGCTCCCGGGCCGCCTCGACGGCGCCGGCATGGATGCTCTTCCAGAATTCGTGGGTCGTGCCCTTGGGGATGACGGCGATCTGGAGGGTTCGGCCCTCCCGGGGGCCGGCGGCATCGGAGGATTTTTTGGCGCAGGCCGACGAGGCCAGCGCAAGGCACAGACATCCGGTCAGGGTTTTTAGGGCAAGGGATTTCATGGCCTCACCATGCCCGGATGAAAATAGGAGAGAACCACCTTCGGGGAAAGCAGCCGAGTTGGTCCCCCGTCCACACCGGGAACCGGGGTCCCCGGCGTTCTCGTCCGGAAAAAGAAACCTTACTTCTTCTTCAGGATGGGCATCCCGGTCTTCGTCGTCTCCATGGCAACGTAAGCCGCGGGGACCGCATCGAGTGCGCCCGGCCGGATGTCGCGCGCGAAGAAGTAGATGGTCTGCTTGCGGCCGCCCTTCAGCAGGACGTCCTTGGAGTGCAGGAAGTAGCTGACCCCTCTCGAATTCTTGAATTCATACGCCATGTCTATTACCTCCGAATAAGAATTATTGGCTCGCGTTTGGATCTCAGGATATCGACCTGGTTCAATTAATATAAAAAAAACCGTCCCATGTCAAGACCGGACTCGGGGAAACCGCCCACGCCGGCGTCACTGGATGAAGTCGACCGTGGGCGGCAGGTCCGCCGGAATGATCGTCCCGTAGGCGTCCTCGTAGCGCTTGATGTTCGCCTGCAGGGCTTCGAGGAAGCGCTTGGCATGGGCGGGGCTGACGATGATCCGCGCCACGAGCTTGCCGAAAGGCCCGTCGGGGAAAAGGAAGGCGAAGTCGAAAAGGAACTCCTCCCGCGAATGCCGGATGGCGGCAAGGTTGGCGTACTGGCCGAGCGCGACCGCCTCATCAACCTTGATCTCGACCTTTTTCGGATCCGTTTTCTGATCCATGGTCCCTCCCGAGTCCGGATGTCCATCCCATTGTGGGGCGAAACGGCTTAAATATCAATAGGTTGAGCCCCGTTAATATTATTTTCTAAATATTAGCAACAAAGTCTTTACAACGTTCTTCCTGGTGCTATAATGATATCGGCTCTCGTGTGCGGGCTGGCGAGAGCCCCCACCTTTTTGGTTCCCATCATCAACCCCCCTTTTGCTGACAACAGCCCGCACTTAAGACCGAAGGGGGCGGGCCCTCATTGGTACCGGCGCGGCTGTTCAGTCTGTGTAATAGAGGATCGTCCGGAGGACGGCCGCCTCGCAGACCTTGCAGAAGGGCTTGGTCCCCTTGGTGAACATCAGGCAGTCGAGCTGGGGACGGTAGAGTCCCTGGGCCGCATAACCGGCGCCTTCGAACACGCCGACCTTGCCCCAATACTTGCTCGCCCGGAGGAAGGCGTCGACCTTGTCCGCGTGTTCGCGCGACAGGCGCTCCGACTCCTCCTCGACGCGGGCGACCTCGGCCGCGGCGGCCCCTTCCCTTTTCAGCTTGGCGATCTTGGCGTTGATCTCCCCCCGGATTTCCTGGTAGGCGTTGTCCATCGCGTCGAAGTCCGCCTTTTCCCAGAGCGTCGGGATCTCGACACCGGGGCTCGTCAGGTCCTTCCATTTCAGCCGGCCGGGTTCGAGGAGGGCGGTGATGTTCGGCTCGGCCGGCTCGACGCCGCGGGGATAGAACTCGTTGTAAGCGACTTCGGAGGTGTAATACTCGTCGGCCAGGCCGGTGAAGGAATGGCCGAATTCGTGGAGGAAGAGATATTCGTACCACTGGTTGTCTGTCGTGAACGTGCAGTAAAGGTTGTAGATCCCTCCGCCGCCGTACCTCTTGTGGTTGACCATGATATAAAGCGCGTCGTAGGGGACGTGGGCGGCGATGTCTCGCAGGCTCTTGTTGTCCTCAGTCAGGAGGTAGCGCTCCGAGCCGAGGGAGTCGAAGGTCGCGCCGAGGGCCGTCGACTTGAACGAGCCGTGGCTCGGTTCGTCGCAGCCGCTTTCGGGCGAGGGCTTGAACACGCCATAGAGGTTGAACTTGTCCCTGTGGGACTTATACGGCTCGAGCTTGAAAAAGACGGCGGCGAAGCGGTCGAGGTCGGCCTTGAGCTTCCCCTCTTCTTCCGCCGTGTAGCCCTCGGCGACGATGGCCACATCGACCTTGCGGCGGGGCTCGCCGGACTTGACGACCTCGAAGACCTTGACCCCGGGGACGAGCCGTTCCCGGATGACCGTCGTGGCCGCCGGGTCGATCACCTGGCTGAACAGGTCCTTATAGGCGTTCTGCCTGTCTTTCGCTTCGACCGTGAAGCGGACGGGCTTTCGGGGATACGGAAGAAGCGCGGACTCGTGGTAGGTCCGGCGAACGCCCTGAAGGGCCGGGTCCGACGTCTTGTACTCCCCGAAGTAGCTGTCGAACCCTTTGCTGAAGATGAGCGTGCCGCTCGCGGCGTCATAGACCTTGACCAGGTAGCGGCCGAGGTTGAACGGGTCGACGAGATGGGTCCGGCTTCCCGCCCAGATGCCCTGGTCGAAGACCTGGTCCAGGGCGATTGTCTCTTCGGCGGAGTTGCCGGCGTGGAAGTAATCGACGCGCATGGTCTTGTCGACGAACCAGTCGTCGAAGGCCGGGCCCTTTTGGGCCCGGGCGCAAACGGCGGTGAGAGCGGCCAGGGTGACGATCGTCAAAAAGCGTTTCATGTGTTCCCTCCCTCACTACGGCCGGACGATCTTCCCGGCGGTCTCTTTGATAATCTTGAAAGCGGCGGCGGCCGTGATGCCCGAGGGGTCGCGCGCCGGGTTCAGTTCGACGATGTCCAGCCCCACGATATTGCCCCTGAGCGCCTGGATGACCTGGATGGCCTGACGGGTCGTGAGGCCCCCCGGTTCGTGATGGGAGACGCCCGGGGCGAAGGCCGGATCGAGGGCGTCCATGTCGAAGGAGATGTAGACGGGGTTGACGAACCGGAGATGGAGCGGGCCTTCGATCTCCTTCATCTCGACCATCCGGAGGCCGTGCTTGAGGGCCCTGGCCCGATGGGCCGCCGTGACGGCCCGGACCCCCACCTGGACGACGCCGGCGGCCAGCCCGTCCTCGAGGATCCGGGCGAAAGGGCAGGCGTGGGACAGGCGGTCGCCATAGAGGTCGTCGTAGAGGTCCGGGTGGGCGTCGAAATGGAGGATGTCGAGGGGCTTGTGGACGCGGGCGAACGCCTTGAGGACGGGATAGGTGATGGAGTGGTCGCCTCCGAGAACGATGGGCACGGCGCCCCGTTCGAGGATGCGGCCCACGGCCTTCTCGGTCAGGGCGAAGGTCTTGTCCGGGTCGCCGGAGGTGTCGACGTCGCCGAGGTCGACCAGGATCGTATCTTCCTCGAGGTTGACCCCGAGTTCGGTGTAACCGCAGTAGCACTTGCCGGTAGAGACGGCCCGGATCGCGGCCGGGCCTCCGGCGGCCCCCTTGAGATAGCTCGATTTATCGTCGAACGGCACGCCCAGGATGGCCATTCGGTATTCGGGGTTCTCGGAAAGCGGCTTGACGGCTCCGCCGAAATCGGACATAGTCGACCTCCTCGGAAAATCTCCCCCGATTATACCGGAATCGAGGGACTTCCCCAAGGACGGCGACGGAAAAAAGGGGGGTAAAAAAAACGGGGGAGAAGGATTCTCCTCCCTCTCCCTTTTCACAACCTTGGCACCGCCTCTTTCGAGGCTGTCGCGACCTAAAGGCTGCGACCGAGGGCAGAATCTCATGCGTCCCCCGGGGGGTCAATCGCCGCGGATGGTGATTCCGGAGGTGAGAAAACGGCCCATTTCTCACCCCCGGAGGCTAGTCCCGCAACTTTCCTTTTATGGGAGCTGCGGCTATAATGGGCCTTCCCGAAACGCTCCAGGAGGCCCCATGGACAAGATCAAAAGCGTCAGGAACCGCGACGACGTCGTCCGGCTCCTTTCCGCGGCCCTCCGGCACGAATGGGCCGTCAGCTTCGAGTATGTCATCCACGCCTATTCCATGCCCAAGGGCAAATTTTTCTACGACGATCCCGTCCTGAAGCAGCGGACCGACGCCCGGGCCCAGACGATCCAGATCGGCATCGACGAGATGTACCACGCCCTCCAGCTCGGCATCGTCCTGAACCAGGTGGGCGTTGAGCCGGGCTTCGGCACCGACGAGGTCGTGCGCTTCCCGAGGATCATCGACAACCTCAAGCATGACAAGATGACCGAGGAAATGGTCACGGACCTCTACCAGTCCGCCGAGGTCGAGCCGGAGGCCTTCCCCAAGGTCGAGAACATGGTCTGGAACATCTCCTACGACGAGGTCCGCCACATCGGCCAGTTCGCGGCCATGATCGAGGCCATCGAATCCGCGGGCGAGGCCGGGGCGGCGTGCTTCCGGCCCCACCCGGACCGGGAAAGCCGGGAGGACCTCAAGATCCTCCACGAGATCTGCCGGGCAGAGAACGAGCTGACGCACCGTTACCTGCGGTACGTCATGATGTTCAGCGAGCACCAGGACCTCAGCCAGCGGCTCTTCAAGAATTCGGTCAACCACATGCGCCACTGGGATAAGCTCTCCGGCATCCTTGTCAAGATGGGCGACGTCGTGGCCATCGAGAACGCGTCGGTCGACGCCGCCGGCGTCGAGCGGAGCCCCCGGCCCATGCCGGTCGACTATCCCGGGACCGGCCGCCTCACGGCCCTCGAAACGCTCCCACCCTCGGAGCGGGGCCTCGCGGCCAAGTACGAGGCGGCGCTCGGCCTCGGTCTCGCCGATGAGATCCAGGCCCAGCTCAAGCTCCACCTGGCCCTGACCCGGGAGCATGTCTTCACCCAGGACAAGCTCCTGGAGAACGCGAGAAGGATCAAGGGCATCGCCTGAAACGGGAACGCGGGCGATCGAGCCGCGGCCCGTCTTTTGGATATTTGGTCATAGGGAGTTCCCGATGATTAAGAGAAACGGCCTGCCGTGCTACATCCTCCTGGCCCTCAGCCCGGCCATGCTGGCCGGAGTCCTTCTAGCCCGGGCCCAGGACAACCCGCCCGTAAAACCCGCCGCCCCCGCCGCGATCAAGGTCCCCCTGACCGAGCTCTCCGTAGACCTGATCATGAAGGGCGAGGATCTCGTCGGAACGGCGCCGTCGGATCCCGTCTGGGCGACCGACGCCAAGACGCTCTACTTCCGCTGGAGGAAGCCCGGTACGGACAGGAGCGAGCTCTACGCGGTGACCGTCGCCGACCCGCGCCCCCGCTTGGTGAAGTCCGAGGAACTGCTCAAGCTGCCGCCCCTTCGTTCGCCCGGATCCTCCCGGATGTTCGGCTTCGGCGGCATGAGCGGCGAGATGGCCCTCGACAAGGCCCGCAAGCGCGGCCTCGTCAACCAGAACGGCGACCTCTTCCTCATCGACCTGGCCACGGGAAAAAGCCGCCAGCTCATGGCCACAGACGAACGAGAAGCCGGCGCCCGTTTCACGGCCGACGAGCAGGGGGTCGTCTTCACGCTGGCCGACAACCTCTTTGTGATGTCGCTCGGCGACGGCACGATCCGCCAGCTGACCTCGTTCACCAAGAAACCTCCGCCGGCCGAGAAAAAGACCGACGAGATCGAGAAATGGTACGCCGACCAGCAGCGGGACCTGTTCAAGGAGCTCCAGCGCGGCGGACACGCCGGCGGGATGCGGGGAGGCCGCGACGACGTGTTGCCCCAGCTCAGCCAGCTCCCCCGCCGTAAACCGTACGTCCTCAAAGAAACGCAGAACATGGGGCCTATGCAGCTTTCCGCCGACATGCAGACCGTGACTTTCACCATTTACAACTCCCCCGGTGAGGACAAGTCCACCATCGTCCCGGCCTACGTCACAAGTTCCGGCTACACGGAAACGATCGATTCGCACGCCAAGGCTGCCTATTACGGGCAGGACGCTTGGGCGGGAGTCCTGTCGGTGGCCACGGGCGACGTCAAGCCCGTCGAGTTCGGCCAGGGGGAGCGGAAACTCTATCCGGGACAGGTCCTCTGGTCACCCGACGGCAAGCAGTGCGTCGTCACCGCCAGCGCCGAGGACCGCAAGGACGAGTGGCTGTTCAAGCTCGACCCGGCCACGGGAAAAACATCGCTCATCGTCCAGGTCCACGACGACGCTTGGGTCGGGGAATTCGGCCTGACCAACCTTTTCTGGTGGCCGGACAGCCTGTCCCTCTCATTCATTTCGGAGAAGGACGGCTACGCCCACCTCTACCGGACGGGCCTCGACGGCAAAGACATTCGGCCCCTGACCTCGGGGAAGTTCGAGGTTCGCGGGGCCTCTCTCTCCCTCGACGGCAAGCGCCTCTACCTGGTCACGAGCGAGGAACATCCGGGAGAGACGCATTTCTATGGGATGCCTGCGGCCGGCGGCGAGCGGACGAAGGTCACCTCGATGCCCGGATTCAACGACGTCGTCCTCTCCCCCGACGAAAAGGCCTTGGCCGTCATCCATTCTTATTCGAACAAGCCGCCCGAGCTCTTCCTCCAGGCCAACGCCCCCCAGGCGCCGGCCAGGCAGGTCACCGTTTCGACGACCGAGGCGTTCCGCTCCTACCCCTGGTACGACCCGGAGGTCATCCCGATCAAAGCGCGCGAAGGGGCCACGATCTACGCCAGGCTGTTCACGCCCGTGAAGCCGCACCCGTCCCGGCCGGCCGTCATCTTCATCCACGGCGCGGGTTACCTGCAGAATGCCCATAGGGGTTGGAGCACCTACTTCCGCGAATACATGTTCCACAACTTCCTGATGGAGCGGGGCTACTTCGTCCTCGACATCGACTACCGGGGCTCGTCCGGCTACGGCCGCGACTGGCGGACCGGGATCTACCGCCACATGGGCGGAAAGGACCTCGACGACGTCGTCGACGGGGCCAGGTTCCTGGCCGCCAACTTCCCCGTCGATCCGGCCCGCATCGGCTGTTACGGCGGAAGTTACGGCGGCTTCCTGACGCTCATGGCCATGTTCACGGCCGGCGACACGATCCGGGCCGGCGCGGCTCTCCGACCGGTGACCGACTGGGCCCACTATCACGCCAGCTACACGGTCGACATCCTCAACCTGCCCCAGAAAGACGCCGAGGCCTACAAGCAGAGTTCGCCCATCTATTTTGCCGAAGGGCTCAAGGGCGCCCTCCTCATCTGCCACGGCATGGTCGACACGAACGTCCACTTCCAGGACACGGTCCGGCTCGCCCAACGGCTCATCGAGCTCGGCAAGGAGAACTGGGACGTCGCCTTCTACCCGGTCGAGAACCATTCCTTCACGACGGCCTCGGCCTGGACCGACGAGTACAAGCGGATCTTCAAGCTCTTCGAAAACAATTTGAAGTAACCCGTGCTCGCCCGGAAGAGAGAATCGCCGGGTTGACTTTCTGGGGCACATCGATACAATAAGGAGTGATGGCCGACGCGATCCGGATCGACAACCTCCAGAAAAAATTCCGGCTCGGGTTCATCCCCAAAACCCGGCAGATCCTCAAGGGCATCACCTTCTCGGTCCGCGAGGGTGAGATCTTCGGCTACCTGGGACCGAACGGCGCCGGCAAGACGACGACCATCAAGTGCCTGCTCGGCCTCATCCGCCCGGATGTCGGGACGATCGAGATCTTCGGCCGGTCCCATCTCTCGCCGCGCTCCCGCCAGACGCTCGGGTTCCTTCCGGAAAACCCCTACTTCTACGACTATCTCACGGCCGCGGAGTTCCTCGCCTTCACCGCAGACCTATTCGGCCTCGACCGCGTGGAGAAGAAGGAGCGCATCGCCCGGCTCCTCAAACTGGTCGGCCTCGAGCAGGCGGCCGGGCTCCCCCTGCGGAAGTTCTCCCGGGGCATGCTCCAGCGGGCCGGGCTGGCCCAAGCCCTCGTCAACGACCCCAAGCTCGTCATCCTCGACGAACCCCTCGGCGGCATGGACCCCATCGGCCGCAAAGAGATCCGGGACATCATCGTTCGCTTCAAGGACGAGGGCAAGACCGTCTTTTTCACCTCGCACATCCTCCAGGACATCGAAATGATCTGTGACCGGGTGGCCATCATCGTCGGCGGCCGCATCGTCAAGGAGGGCGTCCTGCGGGACCTCGTCTCGGAGCGGGTCCTGTTCACCGAGATGACGGTCTCCGGGCTCTCCCCGGAGGCCTTCCGGGGCCTAGGCGAAAGCATTTCCACCCGGGGCGACAGGGTCCTCCTCAAGGTTTACGATGAATCCAAGGTCGACGAGGTCCTCGCCCTCGTCCACGGCCAGAAAGGCCGGCTCGTCTCCCTTAGCCCGAGGACCGAGACGCTCGAGGACATCTTCATCGAAACGGTAACGCGGACATGAAGATCGGGGCCATCGCCGGGATCACGTTCAAGGAGGCCAAGCGCGACCGCATCCTCTATCTCCTCTTTTTCTTCGCGGCGCTCGGCATCGGCGGCGCCCGGGTCCTGGCCATCCTGACGGTCGGCGACCGGGTCAAGATCATCAAGGACGTCGGGCTCGCCTCGATCTCCCTCTTCGGCGTCCTCATGGCTATCCTCATCGGGACCGGACTCGTTTACAAGGAGATCGACAAGAAGACGATCTTCACCCTGCTTTCCAAGCCCCTCCACAGGGCCGAGTTCATCCTGGGCAAGTTCCTCGGCCTCGTCCTGACGCTCTTCGTCATGACCCTGTTCATGTCCCTGATCTTCCTGGCCATCGTCTACGCCCACACGCTCAAGGTCGAAGGGACGCTCCTCGTCGCCATCGGCTATATCTTCCTGGAGCTCGTCCTCGTCACCGCCGTGGCCATTCTCTTTTCCTCGTTCTCGACGCCCATCCTGAGCTCGCTCTTCGCCCTAGCCTTCTATCTCATCGGGCATCTTTCCTGGGGCCTGGAGCTCATCCTCAAGAAGATGGCGCCCGGCGCCGGGAGGACCCTGGTCCGGGCCATCTACACCGTCCTTCCGGACCTCGAGAATTTCAATTTTAGAACGGAGGTCGTCCACGGGCTGCCCATCCCGCCGGGGATCTACCTCTCCTCGTTCCTCTACGGCGTCTGCTACACGGCCTTCATCCTGGGTCTGGCCGTCCTCGTCTTCAGGCGCCGGGATTTCATCTGACCGGGCGGGCCGGCGGCGGAATCAGACATGGCCAAGACATCGTCCGTAAGAAAGAGCACAGCGACGCTCCTTCTCCTCGCTTTCCTCATGGCGGCGGCAGCCGCCTTCATGGCCCTCAAGGTCGCGACCGACAGGATCGGTCGGGAAAAGGTCCCCGGGTCGTCCATCATCTATATCCCGTCCGGGAAATTCCTGAAGTACGCGACGTTCGGCTACCGGGCCGTGGCCGCCGACGCGATCTACCTCTGGGCCATCCAGTACTACAGCACGCCGACGATCGACGACCGCTTCGACCACCTCGACCACATCTTCGCCATCATCAATGAGCTCGACCCACGGTACCAAGATCCCTACGAGGTCGGCGCCCTGATCGCCGTCCAGGAGGCCCGAAACCCGACGGCCGCATTTTCCATCCTCGACCGGGGCGCCGCGAACAATCCGGACCAATGGGTCTACCCGTTCAACGCCGGCCACGTGGCCATGATGACCCTCAAGGACTTCCCCCTGGCCGAAAAGTATTTCGAACAGTGCCTGAAAATTCCGGGCGCCCCGGAATTCGTCGAGCGGCTCCGGGCCAACGCCATCTTCAAGAAAGGCGACCTGCGGACATCCTGGGAGACCTGGCTCGACATCTACAAGAAGGCCCCTGACGAACGGACGAAGAAGATCGCCTCGAACCACCTCTACAACGTCAAGGCGACGATCGACACGGCCGCCATTGAGGACGCGGCGGCGAAGTACCGCGAGCGCTTCGGACGTCTCCCTGCCGACCTCGAGACGCTTCTCCGGACGGGATTCCTCCGGGAGGTCCCGAAGGACATGGACGGAGAGGACTACCTCTACGATCCGGCGACGGGAAAAGTTAAAACGGTGACCAGCCCATGGAGACGATGACGGTCATTTTTGTCGCGGTCGCCGGGCTCGTCCTCGGCAGCTTTTTCAACGTCGTCATCTACCGGCTGCCGCGCGGCTTGAGCCTGATGCGGCCGCCCTCGTCGTGCCCCGGGTGCGGCGCCCGGATCAAGCCCTACGACAATGTCCCGGTCTTGTCCTATCTCGTCCTCGGCGGAAAATGCCGTAAGTGCGGCCGGAAGATCTCGGCCGTCTACCCGGCGGTCGAAGCCCTGACGGCGCTCGGGTTCGTGCTCGTCTTTTTCAGCACCGGCCGCGCGCTGGGGCTCGAATTTTTCGCCGACTGTGTTTTCACGAGCGCCCTCATCGTCCTCGGGTTCATCGACTATTATCATCAGATCCTGCCCGACGCAGTCACCCTGCCCGGGCTCGCCCTCGCTCTCGCCTATTCGTTCTTCCGGGACGACCTGACCTTCCGCGGCGCGCTCATCGGGGCGGTCGTCGGCGCGGGGTTCCTGCTCCTCGTCTACGGGGCGTACTACCTCATCCGCAAAAAAGAGGGACTGGGCATGGGCGACGTGACCATGCTGCTCATGGTCGGGGCCACCCTCGGCCTGAAGAGGACGCTCCTGACCCTCATCCTGGGCTCGTTCGTCGGGGCCCTGGTCGGCGTCTATGTCATCATTCGCCGCGGCAAGGATTTCCAGTTCGCCCTGCCCTTCGGGACGTTCCTCGCCCCGGCAGCCTACGTGTCCCTGCTTTGGGGCGAAAGGATCGTCCGGGCCTACTTGAGCCTCTACAGGCGTTAGGACCCCGAGGCCCGGCTCCGACTGCGGCGCAACCGGCTTTTTATCAAGCGTATGGAAAAAACGGCTTTCGTCGTCCCGGTGACCTTGTATTTATCGGCGACGGGAAGCCCCGGCGCCCAGACGATCTCGCCGCGGGAAAGGAACACGGGCAGGCGATCGCGGCCCACGACGGGCACGCCCTTGGCCCTGAGAATCTCTTTGAGCTTCTTCCGGCCCGGAGCACCAAGGGGCCGGTAGAGGTCGCCGGGCCTCCGGTTCCGGATGACCAGCGGAAAATCGAGCTTGACCCGGTCGAGGTCGACGCCGGTCCGGTCGTCGTTCTTGAATGATGAGCGCCCCGCGTCCGCTTTCCGGCGTGTTCCGCGGAAGGCCATTCCTGCCGCGGCAACGACGACCTCGCCCCGCCCGTCCCAGAGGATCTCGTAGGCCTTCGACGGCGTCTTGTCCTTTCTCCGCCCGACCCAGCCACCTTCCCGGCGCAGGACGAGTCCTTTCCGGAGCGGCAGTTCCTTTCCCTCGCCGAGCGAGAGAAGCGATTCCACATCTTCGTAGGAGATACCGCGCAGGTCGCCCTGGAGCTCCCGAAGGTATTCCCGGGCGACCCGGCGGGCCAGGGCAGGCAGAAAGAGGGGCAGCGTTTTCAGGTCTAGGGAGGCCTCCTGGCCCTTCCGAACGATGAACTCGTCGGCGAGCTCGCGGACGAAAGTCCCGAGGAGCTCGTCCTCTTCCCGAGCGATCGTGGCCAGCCGGGCCAGGTGGACGACGATCCGGGGCTCGTAACGGCAGCCGAGTTCGGGCAGAAGCTCGGCCCGGATGCGGTTGCGGAGGAAGCGGCGGTCGAGGTTCGACGCGTCCTCGCGGAACGGGATCCCTTCGGCCGCGAGCCAGGCACGGAGGTCCGGCCCGGGAATGTCGAGGAGCGGCCGGACGACAGGACAAGGCCCGCCCGCGACGACAGGCGCGATGCCGGCCAGCCCGGAAAGGCCCGTCCCGCGCATCAGGCGCATGAGGACGGTCTCGGCCTGGTCGGTCATGGTGTGGCCCGTAGCGATCTTCGTCGCTCCAACCCGGGCCGCGGCCCGGCGCAGGAAATCGTAGCGAAGATTACGGCCGGCTTCCTCGAGGTTGATCTTTTTTTTCGCCGCGTGGGACCTGACGTCGGCCGACTCCGAGACGAACGGGAGGGTCCAGCGCCGGGAGAGGGCGCGGACGAAGCATTCGTCCTCGCCCGCCTCGTCCCTCAGCCGGTGGTTGAAGTGGGCCAGGTGGATTTCGAGGGGCATCTCCTCTCGGAGCTTCAGGAGAAGGGCGACGAGGGCAACCGAATCCGGACCGCCGGAACAGGCGGCGAGTACCCGGTCGCCGGGGACGATCATCCCCCGCCTTCGGACCGCGGTCCGGAAGGCCGTGAGGAGCCGCACCGCGGGTCGTCGCTGGGCCATGGCCGTCACTCGTTCATCGGGGCGAAATCGTAGAGAAATAGCGGCGGAGGGACTTGAACCCCCGACACTGCGGATATGAGCCGCATGCTCTAACCAACTGAGCTACGCCGCCACCGGAGAGGAATTCTAGCGGAATCGACCCCCTAAGTCAACGAAGGGCCTCGGGCATCGTCTCCGTCCGCGCGGTGATACGTTCGCTGCCACCAACCCTTTTTTTTAACTGGGTTGGTGACGCTCAGTATGAACCCTGCGCATATCCCCGGGCTTAAGGCCGGGGAATCGAATGGGTTTATTCTTAACGTCGTCATAGGCCGGATCCGGCCTATGGCGGCTAAATCCCCGCTTTATGCTACCGAAGACGATGGCCCTCGGCCCTAAGCTTAAAGGCCACTTCAATAGTTGCGAGGATTTTACTGATAGACGGCGGCTTCGGGCTCTTTCTTAAAGGAGAAGCGGCCGTCGCGGAAGAGCTTGATGCAGGCGTCGACAACGCGGGTGTCGTAGCAGATGCCCCGGCCTTTGCGGGCCTCCTCCAGCCCCTTCTCGAGGCCAAGGGCCGGCCGGTAGGGGCGGAGGGCGCAGATGGCTTCGACGACGTCGGCCACGGCCAGGATCCGGGCCTCGGGCAGGATGGCGTCGCCGACGAGTCCCTCGGGATAGCCCGAGCCGTCCAGCCGCTCATGATGCTGGAGGATGATGTGGGCCACGGGCCAGGGAAAGGCGATGTCCTTGACGATCTCGTAGCCGACCCGGGGATGGTCTTTGATGAGCTTGAATTCCGTCTTGGTCAGGCGGCCGAGCTTGGTCATGATCTCGGTCGGCACCGCGATCTTGCCGATGTCGTGGATGATCCCGGCGAGCCGGAGCCCCTCTATCTTTTCCCAGGGCATGTTCATTTCCTGGGCGATGGCCACGGCCAGGCTGGATACCCGGTGCTGGTGTCCGGCCATGTAGGGATCCCGGATTTCGAGGGTCAGGGACATGGCCTTCAACGCCCCCTCGAGGGCCTTTTCCTGCCGGTCGAGGCTGCTCTGGAGGCAATCCTCCGAGCGGCGGGTCTCCAGGACTTTTCCGTTGAGCTCGTCGTTCGCCTGGGAGAGCGCCTCGGTTCTCTTGTCGACCTGGCGGTCGAGCTCGATCCTGGCCAGCCGCAGCTCCTTCTCCATGCGGAGTCGCTCGGCGGCGTCCTTGTCCATCTGGACGGCCCGTTTCGCGGCGTCGTCCTCGAGAGAGCGGTTGCGGAGTTCGAGCTGGCGGAAGGTTTTCTCCAGCCCGTCGACCATGGCGTTGAAGGTCCTGGCCAAGAGCCCGGCCTCGTCCCGGCCGTAGACCCGAGCCCTCTGCTTGAGGTCGCCGTTGGCCAGCCTCTCCGCGGTCCGCGTCATCTGGACGATGGGCCGGGTGATCATGCCGCCGATGAGGAAAACGAAAAATCCGCCCAGGGCTAGAGCGGCGAGGCCCGCGACGAGCATGGCGCCGCGTCCCTTGCTCAGGACCATGAACAGGGCCAGGTAGCCCGCCATTAGGAGACCGAAGAAAAGGAAGAATTTGGTCCGGATCTTGCGCGGCCCGAAGTTCGCAAGCGGGCCGGAGCCGCCATTCGGGTTCGAAGAAGGACCCGCGGGGCTGAAAATTTCGTTCAAATTACGGTTCATCGATACGTCCAGACCTGCTCGTTGTTTTTCGCTCACAGAATAGCGGAAGCACGGAAGCGGACAATACTCTTTGGGGGTGATTTCGCGGGGTAATTGTTCACCCCAAGGGGGGGGGAGGGGTGAGAAGGGCCGGATTGGCGGCCGCTACCAGCGCTTGGCTTTCGGGGGTTCCATGCGACGGAGGTCGAGACCGCGTTCGACGGCCCCGATCCTGTAGAGGCAGATCTCGCGCAGCGAAGAAGGATGATGGAGGACCTCGGAAAGCGATTGGCCCCCGACGGCCCAGACGCCTCCTCCCCTGACGACCGCAATCTTGTAGTCATGGAGGCGGCGGACGAGCTCGTCCGTCCGGACGTTCGGCGGCAGAACGGGGATGACGAGATAGAGGAACGTCCCCTCGGCGTCCACGGGGATGATGCGATCGGCCGGCGCGGCTTCGCCGGGATAGACGAAGTGGGCCGAGGCCTCGGCTTCCGGGACGTGGCAGTGCATGACCGTCTGGAAGTCGCTCGTCGCGTAGATGGCCTTGTGGAGCGCCGTCTCGGGGTCGTCGGCCGGCCCGGCGGCGAGCGCGACCCTGAGCAGGGGCCCGCCGACGTCCCGCGGCATGGAGGCCTTGGGCGCGTAGAGCATGGAGTCCACGCCGCGGACCGACATCGAACCGGTGTGAAAAGGCGAGAGGCGAGACTCGAAGATCCTGTGGCCCGCTTTGACGAATTCCTTGAGGATTTCTTCTTCCTCCCGGAAATCCGAGCGGTCGTCGCCCTCGATTTCGTAAGGGGGAGGCGCGCCGGCGAAAGAGCCGCCGGGGTCGGACGTGATCGCGCGGCGCACGGCGCCGACATCGATGCGGAGCTTCTCCATCGCCCGGACGACCGTCCCGGCGTTGTTGCCGACGCAGAGCCGGAAGAAGGCCTCCCGGAGGCTCCTGCCTTTGGCCATGGCGCCGTGCCCGAAGATGATGGTCAGGGGGTGGCCGGCCAGCCGTTCGGGGATGACCCTGGCCAGCTCCGGCGAGCCGCTCGGCACGGCGAACCAGTCGACCGGGATGGCGCTCCCGAGATGGTGGAAGGCGAGCGGGTCGACGGGCACGAAATCCGGCGGACGGGCCGGCTTGGGCTCGTCGTCGAGCGTCGCCAGGACGAGGTCCTTGACGTGGGCGTGCATCGAGGCCCGGACGCCGGGTAACTCGAGAACCCGGGCGTGGATGTCGGTTTCGGAGGACGCCTTGTAATACCCGTAGTCCGTCTCCGTGGCCGAAAGGAAGCAGATCTGGCTCGGCTCGAGGTCGCCCTTCTGGGAACCGGTAGCGGTAATGACTATCTCGTCCTCCCCGCGCTCGTTCGTCCGGCGGACGGCCATGTTCCCGCTGTGGCTGTCCTGGACGTCGTAAAGGAGGGAGGCCCGCCCCAGGGCCCGGAACTCGCGGAGGAGTTCCCCGGTCGCTTGCCACTTTTGGGGGCTCATCGCTTGCTCTCCTCGATGCGCAGGGCCCGGAGGAGCTCCGGGGTCGGACGGCCTTGCGTGTCCCAGCCCCGAACACGGTAATAGTCCTGCTTCATTCGCTCCTGGTCCTCCCGTGAGACACGCCGCTCCTTCCCCTCGACGACGATGGGAACGTCGGCGAACCGGGCCGGCAGCGCGTCGTCCTCCGCCGTCACGCCGGCCTCGACGTTGAATTGCCGCTCGAGCGTCGCCACGCGGTTCTCGATCTCCTCCAGGCGGGCGACCGAGAAGTCGCGGCCGGTGATGCCGCCGACCATCCGGGCCCAGGGCTCGGAGGAAAAAGCATAGCCCGTGAAGCGGCAGACGCCGAGGCAGTCTTGGAGAATGCCGACGTTCTGCATGTTCCGGATAGCGATCGGCGACTGGAGGAGGCTGAAGCGGGGGATCTCCCTGGCCCCCCCGAAGAAAGCCAGGGAAACGGCGTAGCCGCCGCGGAGATGGCAGGCCCCCGAAGGCGAGGTCATGTAGCCGAGGGCCTGGGTGTAGGAGGCCCGCGGGTCGTAGGCCGGGATCTCGAGTTTCTTGACAGTCATGGAGTACTCGGGGTGTCCGCGGCCGGCGGCCAGCCGGCAGGAGCCCTCGGCCAGGGCCGCGCCGAGGCCTTCGCGGCGGGCCGTCATCACGGCCAAGGATTCCAGGGTTTCCGCGCTGCCGAAGGTGATGTCGAGCCCGCCCGCCTCCTCGCGTCCGATGAGGCCGCGCTCGGCGAGCTCCATGGCGCAGGCAACCGTCCCGCCGAAGCTCATCGTGTCCAGGCCGAGCTCGTTGGCGCGATAGTTGGCCCGGGTGATCGCCTCGAGGTCGTAGATGCCGCAGAGGGGACCCATGAGGACCATCGTTTCATATTCCGGGCCCTCGCCGCGCTCCTCGCGCCCGTCCCGGCCGGCGACGCGAGTGTGCCGCTGGCAGCCGATCGGGCAGAGATAACAGGAGCCCGCTTTTTCGAGCAGGGTCTTGGCCAGCGTCTCCCCGGAGATCCGCTCGACGTCCTCGTCGCGGTGGAGGCAATCTTGAAAGTTCTTGTGCGGAAGCATGGCGATGAGGTTGATCAGCTCGACGAGCCCCGCCGTGCCCAGGTCGCGGAGCAGGCGCTTCGTGACCGGAGCCTGTTTCATAAGATAGAGGGCCTGGTCGAGGCCGGACCGGTATTTTTCCTGGTCGGCGACAGAGATCTTTTCCTTGCCCCTGACGCGGACGGCCTTGAGTTTCTTGCTGCCCCAGACGGCGCCCGGACCGCAGCGGCCGTAGACGCGATTGCGGTCGTTGGCGACGGCGGCGAATCGGACCAGGTTCTCCCCCGCCGGCCCGATGCACAGGACCCGGGCCGGGTTCCCCGGCTCGGAAACCGCGGCCAGGATGTCGTTGGTCTCGTGGGTCGTTTTTCCCCAGAGGTGGTCCGCCGGCAGGATCTCGGCCTTGCCGGGAGAGATGTCGATCATCACCGGCGTCGCGGCCGCGCCCTTGACGACAAGGACGTCGAAACCCGCCCCTTTGAAGGCGGCGCCCCAGGTCCCGCCGGAGTTCGAGGTCCCCAGGACACCGGTGAGCGGGGACTTGAAGACCATATGGCCGCGGCCGGCCGTCGGGGCGTTGGAACCGATGAGCGGCGAAGCGGCGATGACGAACGCGTTGTCGGGGCCGAGCGGGTCGCAGGCCGGGTCGATCGTATCGTAGAGGACGCGGGTGGCCATCCCCCTGCCGCCCAGATAATCGAGGGCTAGGCCGGAATCAAGCGGCAGGGTCCGCACCTCTCCCCGGCTGAGGTCGGCGACGAGGACCCGGCCATGATAGCCGGAGATCGGGAATTCAGACATGTTCGGCCCTTAAGATATCAGAACGCCGCATCGCCCGCAAGGTTAGGGCTCCGTATCAGATCTCACTTTAAAGGACTTCTAGGTTCGAGGCGCACCACTCCGTCGGCTGCCGAGGGGCCTCGGCTATCCTCTCCGTCCGCTGCGGTGATTTTTTACGCCATCACGGTCCTTATCCGTAAGAACGTATTCGGACCGTGATGACTAAATCCCCGCTTTATGCTCCCTCCGAGGATAGCTTCAGCCCCTTTATCCGGCCGCCTCTTCCGGGCAACGTCCCGCCGTACCCCAAGCCCAGGCGCCGCCCTAGCAGCGACCGCTTAAAACCAAGGCCGAGGGGATCATTTGAGCGAGCATAAGCGGTGATTGAATCGGTCAGCATGACGGAGCTGGGGACATGCTCGCCTTCGCGGGCGCTGCCCGGGCAGTGACGGGGGTCATGTCTAGCCCCCGTAGCGGAGGGGCAGCAGGGAGCGGATTCTGAGAAGCGACCGACAGAAGTGCGGCGGAGCGGCCCGGAGCCGCACTTCTGGGAAATATCTAAAACGAGTCATGAAAGAAAGGGGGACACGCCCTAAAGGGCCTTTACTGGGCCTTTTAGGACATGTCCCCGGATCCGGGCGGCGTCCGGCGGCTCGGGAATGGCGCAAAAAATCACCGCAGCGAGCGAAGATGATCCCCGAGGCCGAACTAGCCGCCGCCGAGCATGGGGAAAACGGCGAGTGTGTCGCCCGGCGAGAGAGGCGTCTCGAGTCCGCGGAGGGATTCGACGTGGACGCCGTTGACCATGACGACGAGGTGGGGCCTGAGTCCGTCGCCTTCGAAAACTTCGCGCCGGCGCTCATTCGTGTCGCAGAGCGTGGACAGGGCGTCGCGGACCGTCCCGCCCTCGGCGATGACGACATCGCGCTCGCGGCCTTGGAAAAGGTCCCGGAAGTAGGCAAAGAACTTAGCTTTGACCGTCATTGCACTTGACCGTTCCGAGGAGACTTCCGTCCAGGAGCATTTGGACGTTGGGGTCCCGGACATCGAAGATGAAAGGGACGACGGGCGCGCTGGCGCCGACGATCTCCTCGAGGATCTCCGCCCTGGCGACGAGGAGACATCTCAGGCCGGGGCGCGACAGGGCCTCCCGGAGGGCCGGCCAGAGGCCGCCACCCAGAAGTTCGAGGGGTCCGACCTCGTCGACGACGAGGAGCTCGCGGGCTTCGGCTTCCCGGATGATCGTCCGGGCCAGCTCGAGCGTTTCGGGGACGAAGAAGAAAGGGCCGATCCGCTCCGCGTCGGGTTTCCCCTCCCGCCGAAGGTAGGGATGTCGGCAGCCGGTTCTGAGTTCGAGGAGATCATAGCCCGTCGCGCCGCTTGCGCCGGTCATGGCAATACTGAGGAATCCGCCCGGGG
>Ga0315286_10001930_pt1 | contig 19172 bp, 10 predicted proteins | sample YL17G10_0_MG_FD_205038 | JGI IMG/M metagenome (GOLD analysis project Ga0315286, IMG submission 205038) | Sediment microbial communities from Yellowstone Lake, YNP, Wyoming, USA - YL17G10_0 | ecosystem: Environmental > Aquatic > Freshwater > Lake > Sediment | place: USA: Wyoming | collected... | reverse complement strand
CTCAAGTCCGGCCGGGTCTTGGGGGACCGCAAGTTTGCGGCGCGGATGGGCCGGAGCACGCAGAAGCGGCTCCGGAAGCAGAAGCCCGGCCGCAAGCCCGACCCCGACCCGGCGGCCCGCCGGCGGCCCAACTATTGGTATCGCCTGCTCCGCGAAAGGCCGTGGTGAACCGGGCGGCTCGCTAATCGCTAATCAAGACCTGACCCCGAGGCCCCCCGACCCCGAGGCCCCCCAAAGACTTGACCCCGGCGCTACCCCTAATCAAGACTTGACCCCGGCGCTACCCCCCGGCGCTACCCAGACTTGACCCCGGCGCTACCCCCGGCGCTACCGGGGTTACGTTCCCGGAGCTCCCGCAGCCATCGCTCGGCGGTAAGCTCCTGCAGTTCCTGCAAGTAGCTCTCGGTCGAGGGCGCGGGCTGCGCGCCGCGCTGCAACAGGCTGTGCAGGTGCGCGGCCAGCACCGAGCCGATGGCGTGGACGGCGTCGTGCCGACACAGCCCCTCGGCCATCAGTCGCTGGAGGGCCTGCTTGGCTGTCGCCAGACCTTCGGCCAGTTGGTTCTCGACGACGGTGTGAATTGCCGAGTGCAGCGTCAGGTTGGGCAATTCCGCCCGCTCGCGCCGGTGATAACGGGCGACCAGCTCGAGGCGCTCGCCCTCGTCCAAGGCGAGCCAGGCCCTGGCTTCAGGGTCCCGCTTTGGCTCATATTTGTACACGGCCAACTCCTCCTCTGTCCCGCGTGGCAGTCTGGCTGCCCACCGCCCGGCTACTGACCTGCCCCCAGTCTTTGCATCCACACCGGACGCATCGCCGCCTCCGCCCGCCATTTTCTCCGCCCCAAGGCGCGGCGCAAGGGCGGGAGGGGCCTACTTCCCCGCCTCCTCGCCCCGGAGCTACTTCAGCGCGGAGGCGGCGGCAACGCCGCCCTCATCACTGCTCTTCTGCCCCTTCCGGGAATCGGTAACCGCCCCCGGATTACGCGCGGGAGGGTTTTTTCAACAGCCCCACCGCCCCCGGATTCCGCGCCCGGATTCCGCGGGCTGGGCCCGTCCCCCCAAAGTCCCTTCACCGTTCGTACTGTCGCGCCAGTTCCATAAGAGTGCCGGGCTTCTCCCCTTCTCGTTCTCTTGGCCACACAATTGTGTCCTTCGCAGAATCTTCCTTTTGCAGGGCTATCAAACGAAGAACCTTCGGACCGGTTGCCGGTTTCTCCGGCGGCGTCCCGAACCAGAACCAGTAACAGTCACCAGGGCAACCTTTGTGGAGGTAGATTCGGTAGGGGCTGTCCCCATTGCCGCCGCATGTGCCGAAGGTCGACACCACATCGTCGGCAGTCATGTCCTTTACCACACGGGCGATGTCCTGGGCGTCCAATTTGGTGATCTTTGCGTTCTCTAGCGGAATAAAGCGGGCTTCGCACTTATCCTTGAAGCCACTCGCCAAGCCACACCAGAAGCTCTTCCCCCAATACTCAAGCGTAGGACCGTGAATATAACCGGTGAGCGTGGCTCCAGCGGAATCATAGATCATTCGATTCCGCATCCCGACAGTGTATCCGATGCAGTCGTACCAACACGACCCTCCGTCCATTCTTCGCGCCGTCTGCCAGGCGAACAGAGCTTCCTTTCCACCCCCAACCCGAGCATAGTCAACCGTAGAACCTTTGGCCATCACAGCAAAGAGCAGGAAGTATAGCACGACAGGAACGCTCACTACCAACAGCCAAGTCAGGTGCCACTTCCTGATCACTCGCCAACCATGTAGTGCTACGGAACTCCCGTAAAGCCCGACGAGCAAGGCTCCCACGAGACAACCGAGGCAGCCGAAGAGCAAAGCAGCGAGTCCGGGTATTAAGCCCAACGGGATGGCGTAGTGCCAGCGCACATTCATGCTGCGCAGGGCCATTATCGCCAGTACACACAGGACCGATCCGACAATCAATTCAATCATGGCAATGCTTCTGTCATGCTAAGACCTGTCGACATTTCCAGATGCCCCTTGCATTGAACTCCTCCAGCCTCCTCCCCCCATTCTCCCCGCCCCCGGGCGCGGCGCAAGGGCGGGAGCGGCCCCCTCAACGACACTCCCGGACTGCCCTGCAGGAGAGCTCAGTCTTTGGGCACGGGCACGGGCAGGGGGAGCGGGACCGGGGGGACCTCCCCGCCCTCGCCGCCGGGCGCTATGGGGAACTCAGGCATGGCGGCGCCGCGGGCCATGAACAGCCAGGGCAGCACCGCCGCGGCGGCCACCGTCGCGTTGCCCAGGTTGGGGTTCAGGCCGGTCGGGCTGAAGCTCTCCACCAGGACGCCGTCCTGGGTCTTGCGGGTCACCGACACGCCCGGGAAGAGGTGCTTGGTGACCGCCTCCATCGGGGGAATGGCCTCGGGCCTGAGCGCCTGGAGCAGGAAGTCGGAGGCGAGGGATTCCAGGCTGAACTCCGGCTCCGCCTCGGCCTCGCCCCCGCGGGCCACGCCCTGGGGCTCGATGAGCTTCACGGTGCGCTTGGCTTCCTTGAGCTTCTTGGCCTGGGCTTCGAGGTTCTTCTTGACCTCGTCGAGCTTGACCGCGGCCACGTGCGCGTCGCAGTACAGCACGTTGACCGTGCCGTCCGGGCCGGGCAGGGTCTCGTAGGCCAGGATGGTCTCGCCGGAGTCGGCCGCGCGCAGGCCGGCCACATAGGCGTAGTCAACGCCGTCGGCGGCGTGTTTGGCGTAGCTCTGGCACAGCAAGAGCTTCTTGTTGTCCACGTAGTCGGGAAAGAGCTTGAGCAGGTCCGGCGGGAACGCTTCATCGTTGTCGTCGGCCCAGAGGTGACAGGCCAGCCCGATCTGGCGAAGCTCGGACTTCGACCGGCCGCCGGAGCGGCCCAGCCCCAGGCCCCCGGCGATCTTCGACAAGCCGCCGGCCAGGCCGACCTTGGCGAAAAGCCCGGCGGCCAGCTCGGCGGAGTCAACGTAGCTGACCCCGCAGGCGCCCGCCGGGTCCAGCTTGCCGGCGGCCATGGCCTTCTTGAAGGCCTCCGAGTCGGTGAGCCTGGGGGCGGCCTCGCCCCCGGCGCCGGCCTTGTCCGGCGCGGGCGGGAGCAGCTTCTTGATGGCCTGGACATTGACAGCCATGAGCAGATGCTTGTCGGTGATGGCGAAACCGGGGGAAGCCAGCCCGAGGTTGAAGCTGGTCACCTTGACGCCGCGATACTCGAAGTCGGAGACCAGGCCCTTCTTGGCGGCGTCCTCGAGCTCGGCATTGGCCTTGACGGCCTCGACCAGCTTGCCGGCGGTCTTGCGCAGCGCCGCGGGGTCCTTGACTTCCACGGCCGCCACCAGGCCGTTGAGCTCGCCGAGCAGCGCGTTGCCGCCAATGGACTTGCCGGGCAGCATGATCACGCAGAGCTGCCGGTCGAGCGCGGCCAGCAGGTCCTTCTCCACATCGAAGCCCAGCTCCTCGTTGAGCGCCTTGAGCATCTCCTCGTCGAGGTCGCCGAGGCCGCCCTCGGTGGCGGCCGCCAGGGCCTTGCGGGCCAGGGGCATCAGCCGGTCGAACCGGAACCTTCCGGCCTGCATCAGCACCGCCCCCGCGGGCGCCAGCTTGAGCATCTCCGGCGCGAGCGGCTCGACGTCCAGCAGGCCCGGCAGGCCCTCGGCCCCGGCCTTGCAGGCCAGGAAGGCCCGCGAACGGAAGCCGGGGGGCTCGACGGCCACTGACCCGGCCAGGGCGGCCAGGTCCGCGAGCTTGAGCGCCTCCAGGACCTTCGCGGCCGCGCCCCGGTCATCTTCGGGGATCCTGGCCAGGACCTGGTCCATCAGCTTCTTGATGCCCAGGTACCAGACCAGGTCCGGGCCTTCGCCGAGCCGGGCCCGGCACTGCCGGTAGTCGGCGGCGGCGGAGAGCGGCTTGGCGCACTTGCCCGCGGCCAGGCCCTCGGCCAGCCGCTTGGCCTCCGGCTCGCTGTTGGAGAGCACCAGCGCCTGATAGTCCCCGGCGCGGAACAGGTAGACCCTCAGCCCCTCATCGTCGTCGTCAGCCGGGCCGGCGCGAAACACCTTGATGCCGCCCCAGGCGAGCTCCTTGCAGGCGCCGCCCCGATCCTGGGCCTCCTTCTTGACCAGCATCTGCAGGGCGGCGGCGGCGCGACCGGCAGCCTCCGCGTCGGTGACCTTGGCCAGCAGGCCCAGCGCGAAGGCCGGGGCGTCGCCGGCATCGGCGCCCTCGCGCTCGCGCAGTCCGGGCATGACCACGGCGGCCTCGGAGCCGAAGGCCTTGCGGAAATCGCCCGGCTTGAGCACCCCTTTCTTCTCCATCGCGGCGGCGAACTTCTCGAAGACCTTGCGGGGACCGGCGGTGCATTCCCTGACCTCCTGCTCGGCGAAGATCTTGCCGAGCGCGGTGGTCTCCGCGCTCTTCCAGGCCTTCGACCAGTCGAGGACCTTGACCAGCAGGAAGGTGTCCTCCGGCAAGGCGTCCTCCAGCTCGCCGGCCCTGGCGGCGCCAACGGCGACGGCCGCAAGCACCAGCACGGTCACGAAGGCGACGCTGATCAACCGCGAATGGGACATTTTCATGGACGTCTCCCTAAAGCTTAACCTTGCTCGCCAGCCCATTGCGACCTGGCCATGCCCGCGTTCCTCTGGCCACTGCGCAGAGCGTAGCGCCGTCCGGCGGGCCTGTCAAGGGCGCGTGCTTCCGACGGGCGGACCTTGACGGGAGATACACCCTGAGCTACAGTTATGTGCAGGCCCGGTCCAGGGTTGAACATCGCGCCTGGAGGCCGGGCTCCCCAAGAGGCTCGCCAACCGGGGGCCGGCATGTTGAAGGTCGCCACCCACCTTGCTGCGGTCTTCTGCTCCACGGCCCTGCTGGCCGTTGCGCCGGCCGGCGAAGGCGCACCCGGCCCGGAGGCTCCTCCCGCGGCCCCGGCCGGGGAGCCGGAAGCGCCGCCGAAGGTCGTCAAGCCGCCGAAATACCAGGCCGGGGCCCGCCGGTTCGTCGAGCTGGGCGTTCCGGACGTCTCCAAATGCAAGCTGGTCAGGCTCTCCGGGGCCGCGGCTAGCCCGGGCGAGAACGTATGGCTGGTCAGCGAGGACTCCGAGAAGGGCCTCATCCGCATCATCGGCGCGAGCCTGCGCGAGGTGGAACTCCGCAAGCCGGCCGCCGACGCCAAGCGCGAGGAAGGCTCCTGGACCTACACCAAGTACGAGGAGACCGATCCCGCCAAGGCGGCCAAGGCTTTCCTCAACAGGCGGCGCAAGGACGAGCTTCGCTACCGGGCGGCCGAGCGCTTCTTCTTCGCGGTTGAGCTCTACACCAAGGGCCTGACCGAAGAGGCCGACGAGCTCATGGACCGCATCTTCGAGACTTTCGAGAAGGCCGACGAGTACGAGCGCAGGGATCGGGCCGAGGTGGTGGGCTTGTGCTATGCGGCGCTGGCCGGGCAACTGTGGCAGGGCGCGCTCGAAGGGCTCGGCCGGGACGGCAACTGGAAAGCCGCCGGAGACGAGGCCCTGCGACTGGCCGAGCGCTTTGGCGCCTGGCACGGCGCGGAGCGGCTCAAGGAGATCGGCAAGCGCCTGCTCGCGACCGCCGAGCGCGGGCCGGACTACCTGCCCGAGGCGGCCAAGGGCCTTCCCGAGGAAATGCGCAAGCTGCTCATCGGGCTGCGCGCGCCGGGGGCCGAGCCGGACGGACCCAAGGCGGCCCGCGACAGCCCCCGGGCGGCGCTGGCCGCCATGGGCCTGAAGTCCTTCCCGGCGCTGCTGGCCGTCGCCGAGGACGACACCTGTTGCCTGGAGGCGGGCTTAGCCCCGGCGGACTTCGAAGGCCCAAGCCGATGGCGCCAGAGCGGCGATGAACCGGTCAGGATCCCCGCGCCTCCGACCCGCGGCCAGATTGCCTTGCAGATCATGGCGCTCACCGTCCCCCTGGGCCGCGACGAGGGCTACCGCCACCGGGACCGGTCGGGAGTCGAGGCCCAAGCCTTCCGGGACTGGTACGAGCAGAACCGGGGCCTGGACGCGGAGGGCCTGGCGCTGGCCCATCTGCAGAACGGCAGCCCCGAGCAGTTCGCGGCCGCCGTGTCCAAGCTCGCGGCTGCGGACAAGGCCAAGCATCGCGAGGCCATCCGCGAGGCCATCCGCCAGTTTGAAGGCTACCAACAGATCACGTTGCTGGAGAGCTTCGCCAAGCTGGACCCGGAAGGCGCGCGGCCGGTCGCCGATGAGCTTTCCAAGAGCGAGGAGGAATACCTGCGCAAGGAGGCCAAGCGCCTGCTGCGCAAGCTGAAAGTCAGCCCGCCGGCGCCGGCCGAGCCGGGCAAGACGGACCCAGCGGGCGGCGAGCAGCCGGGGGCAGGCGCCGCCGGAGAGCCCCGGGCGCCGCCGGCCGACGCTCCGGGGCCGGAGACCAAGGCCCCCGGGCCGAAACCGGGCAAGGAAGAGAAGGCCCAGGAATAGGGAGTCGGAACATGGTCGAGGCGAACAGGGCGGCAGCGGACCGCGCGCTGGCCAGGATGGCCGAGGGCCATGCGCGGCTGCGCGCCGAGATCGGCAAGGTCATCGTCGGGCAGGATGAGGTGGTCCGCGACATGCTGGTGGCCCTGCTGTGTCGCGGGCACTGCCTGATCGTGGGCGTGCCCGGGCTGGCCAAGACCCTGCTGGTCAAGACCCTGGGGCAGTGCCTGGGCCTGACCTTCCGGCGCATCCAGTTCACCCCGGACCTGATGCCCACCGACATCATCGGCTCGGACATCCTCCAGGAGGATCCTCAGACCGGGCGGCGGGGCTTCGAGTTCGCCCCCGGGCCGGTCTTCACCAATCTGCTGCTGGCCGACGAGATCAACCGCACCCCGCCCAAGACCCAGGCGGCCCTGCTGGAAGCCATGCAGGAGCACCAGGTGACCGCCGGCGGCCGGCTCATGAAGCTGGAGGAGCCCTTCCTGGTCTTCGCCTCCCAGAACCCGATCGAGCACGAAGGGACCTATCCCCTGCCCGAGGCCCAGCTGGACCGCTTCTTCTACTGCCTGCTGATCGACTATCCCACGCACGCCGAGGAGCGCGACGTGGTCCTGCGCACCACCGGCCGGCAGCATCCCAGCGTGGCCCAGGTCTTCTCCCGCCAGGAGATCCTCGAGCTCCAGGACACGGTCCTGGACGTGCCCGTGCCCGACCACGTCCTGGAATACGTGCTGCGCCTGGTCCGGGCCACCCGCCCGAAGAGCGAGGCCGCCACCGAGACCGTCAAGCGCTACGTGGAGTGGGGGGCCTCGCTGCGGGCCTCGCAGTACCTGGTGCTTTCGGCCAAGGCGCTGGCCATCCTGGGCGGTCGGCCGGCGCCGACCTGCCAGGACGTGCGCACCGCGGCGCGCGCGGTCCTGCGCCACCGGGTCATCCCCAACTACAACGCCACCGGCGAGGGCCTCGGCGCCGAGGAGCTCCTCGGGCGCATCCTGGAGGAGGTCGGTGAGCCCACCTATGCCTGAAGCCGCTTCGGCCCGCGCCGTCGGAGGCCCGGCTCCCGGGGCCCGGACCGGTCCCGGCCGGTACCTGCGTCCCGAGGATCTGGCCAGCCTGAGGAGCTACGAGTTCGCCCCCGAGAAGCTGGTCGAGGGCTACTACGCCGGCCGGCACCGCTCCGTGCGGCGCGGGCAGTCCGTCGAGTTCACCGACTACCGCGAGTACTCGCCGGGCGACGACATCCGCATGATTGACTGGCGGGTGTACGGCCGCACCGACCGGCACTACGTGCGCCTCTTCCAGGCCGAGACCGACATGGTCGTCTACCTGTTCCTGGACTCCAGCGCCTCGATGGGCTTCGGCGCGGGGCTCTCCAAGATCGACTACGCCTCGTTCTTCGCCGCCGCCCTGGCCCACTTGGTGGTCCGCCAGGGCGACCGCGTCTCGCTGACCACCTTCGACGCGGAGATCCGCCGGCACATCCCGCCGGGGTCCACCGGCCGGCACATGAAAGAGCTGATGCACGCCCTGGAGCACAACCCGGCCGGCAGCCGGACCCGGGTCGGCGAGGCCCTGCGCCGGGCGGCCCCGCTCCTGCGTAAGCGCGGCATCCTCCTGCTCGTCTCCGACCTGCTTGACGATCCCGCGGACGTCTTCTCGGCGCTCAACCTCTATTTCCACCGCGGCTTCGAGGTCATCGTCTTCCACACCCTGCATCCCCACGAAATCGAGCTGCCCGCCGGCGGACTGCTGCGCTTCCGGGACATGGAGGACGGCCGCCTGCTGGTCACCGACTGCGCCGCGGTGCGCTCCAGCTACGCGCGCGCCGTGGACGACTTCCTGCGGACCGTGCGGGCGCTCTCGCGCCAGCGGCAGGCCTACTACGTTCTGGCCCGCACCGACACGCACTACTTCAGCCTGTTCGACCGCTACCTGTGGCGGCGGGGGACCCTCTAGTGGCGGTGGCCTTCGCGCACCTGGCGCTCCTGCCGCTGGCGGCGCTGGCGGCGCTGCCGGTGCTGATCCACCTGCTGATGCGGCGCCGGCCGCGGACCTTCGACTTTTCCTCGCTGCGCTTCCTGCAGTCGGCGGAAGCCGAAACCCGGCGGATGCGCCGGCCCAGGGACCTGGCCGTGCTGGCCCTGCGCACGCTCTTCGTCCTGGCCCTGGCGCTGACCTTCGCCCGCCCGGTGCTGTTCACCAGTTCAGCGCTGCTGGCGGGCTCGCGGGGCCCGCGCGACGTGGTGCTGGTGGTGGACCGCTCCCTGTCCATGGGCTACAACGAGCGCGGGCTGATCCGCTTTGCCGGCGCGCGCGCGCGGGCCGCCGAGATTCTCGACTCGCTGGGGGCCGGCTCGCGGGCCGACCTGGTCTGGCTGGATTCGGCCTGTGAGGCGGTCTTCGGCACGCCCTCACCCAATCTGGCGGCCCTCAAGGCCGAACTGGAGCGCGCCGAAGCCTCCTTTTCCGCGGCGCGGCCGGAGGCGGCGCTGGCCCGGGCCCGGGCCATCCTGGAGCGTCCCGTGTCCGACGGCAGCGGCCGAGCGCGCGAGATCTACGTGATCAGCGACTTCCAGGCCAGCAACTGGGAGGGGGTCCCCCGTCGGCCGCCGGCCGGAACCCCCAGGGTCTTCGAGGTCTTCGTCGGGCAGGATGGGGCGGCCAACGCGGCGGTGGAAGGCATCTGGGCCTCCCCGGCCGCGCCGGTGGCGGGGGAGGCGTTGAACGTCTCGGTCCAGGTGGCCAACTACTCGGGAACGCGGATCGAGCGCCGGGTGACGCTGGAGGCCGGCTCTTCCCGCCAGGAGCGGCGCGTGGGCCTTGACCCGCGCGCTCGCGCCACCGTGGAGTTCCGCCTGGCCGCCCCGGAGAGCAGCGACCTGGAGGTCGCCGCAACCATCGACGAGGACGGGCTGCCGGCCGACAACCGCCGTTGTCTCGCGCTGCACGTGGCCCCGGCCATCGAGGTCGGCATGATTTCCGGCGGCTCTTCCGGCGCCCGGTACCTCCGGGCGGCGCTGTCGCCGGCGGCCGGGCGCGGCCAGGTGGCGCTGCGCGAGCTGGCCGCCGACGCGTTTTCCGCGAACTCGCCATCCGGCCCGGCACAGGGCCTGATCTTCCTGTGCGGCTGGAACGGCGCCGAGGCTGAGCGGGTCCGGGAGTGGCTGGCATCCGGCAAGGCCGTGGTCTGGATGCTGGGCGCTGACGGGCCGGTTTCGACGGCGCTGCTGGATGCCGTCGGCGCGCGCGCCGAGGTCGGCGCGACCCTGACCCGACCGGACCGGGAGCCCGGCAGGCTGTCCCCGGCACTGCCCGACGACCGGTTGCTGGCGGTTTTCCGCGACGGCGCCTCCGGAGACCTGTCCGCTCCGGTCTTCCGCAAGTACCGCCGCCTGGCCGTGCGTGGCGGCCAAGTCCTGCTGCGCTATGACGACGGCCAGGCCGCGCTGGCGCGCCTGGCGGCCTGCGGCAGCACCCTGTTCCTCTGGAACATGCCCCTGGACCCGGCTGCCAGCGACTTGGCCGGCAGCAACGTCTTCCTGCCGCTGCTCAGGGAACTGGTGGCCCAGAACCGCGGCCCGGCCCGCGCCACCGCCTTCACGGCGGGCCAAAGCATCAGCCTTGAAACTTCCCTGGCCGTTGATCCCCAGAAGGTCACTGTCGAGCCGCCCGGGGACAAGCGGCGGCCGGCCCGGGTGGTTCCGGGAGCGCGCTGGGCCCGTCTGGAGTCCGACGGCGCGGAAGTGCCGGGCTTCTACCGCTTCCGGGAGGGCCAACGGCTCATCGGCGTGCTGGCCGTGAACACCCCGCCGGCCGAGAGCGACCTGCGGCTGCTCTCCCCGAACCGCTCGGAGAAAGGGGGCGCTTTCTCGGTTGCCGAGGGCGAGTCGGTGACCCGCCTGCGGGAGGGAACTCCCTGCTGGCCCGCGCTGCTGGTCTTGGCGCTCCTGGCGCTGGCTGGCGAGTGCACCGTCCTGCTCTTCTGGAAGCCGAGGGTCTGACCCGTGGACGTGAGGCTGGATCCCCTAATCCCGCTGCGCTACGCGGTGCTGGTCTGCGTCCTGGCCGGTGCGGCGCTGGTCTGGTGCGGATGGCGATCCAGCCAGGGGGCGGGCCTGCGGCGCAGGCTGGCCATGGCTGCGTTGCGGCTGCTGGCCGGGCTGCTGGCCACCGCGCTGGTGCTCAACCCGGGGCGCATGGAGCGCTCCGAACCGCCGGGCGGCCGCCCGGTGGTCGCTTTGTGCGTGGACTGCTCGGGGAGCATGGCCGTGGCCGATTGCGGCGGCCGCCAGCGGCTGGAGTCCGCCCTGGCTGCCGCCAGGGAGATGGCCCGCGGACTGCCCGAAACCTGCCAGGCCGAGTTCATGGCCTTCGATGCCCAGGCCCGGGCCATCGAGCCGGGCGGACTGGAGGCGCTCACCGCCTCCGGGACCGGCACCGACTTGGCCGCGGCTGTGGAGGGCGCCCTGGACCGGTTCGGCCGATCCCTGGACGCGGCGGTGCTGCTGACCGACGGCATCCATGTTGGCAGCGGCGATCCGCTGGCGGCTGCGCGGCGGGCCCGGGCCGCGCGGACGGCGCTCATGCCGGTGGTCTTCGGGGGTCCGGTAGAGCCGCCGGACATATCCGTTTCGGCTCCCGGCGGGCGCCGGGTGGCTTTTGCCGGCCAAAACTTACAAATCATGGTCGAGCTCCGCGGCCGGAACATCGCGCCCAGGACCGTGCCGGTGGAGATCCTGGAAGGCGACCGGCCCCTGGCCGCCAGGTCGGAGAACCTGGCCTCCGGCGAGGTGCGCCGCTTCGCCTTCACCCTCCAGGCCGGCGCGCCCGGCTTCTACACCTACCGGCTGCGCGCCGGGACCTGTCCCGGCGAGACCGACAAGGCCAACAACCTCCAGACTTTCGGGGTGGTCGTGCTCGCCGGCAAGATCCGGGTGCTCTTCCTGGAAGGCAGCCCTTCCTGGGACAGCAAGTTCCTGGTCCAGACCCTCCGTGCCGATCCCAACGTGGAGCTTCGCTCGGTCTTCCGGCTGGCCGCGGATCGCTTCTTCTGCACGGACGGATCGGGCAGCGGCGGCAGCGAAAGCGCCGTCGTCCCCGACCGCATGGATACGCTGGAGGCTTACGACGTGGTGGTGCTCGGCAAAGACGTGGAGTACTTCGTCAAGCCGGAGCAGGTGGCGCTCTTGAGGTCCTTCGTGTCCGAGCGCGGCGGGGCGCTGGTGCTGGCCCGCGGCAAGTCCTACAGCGGGCAGTTCCCGGAGCTGGCCGAGCTGGAGCCGCTGGCCTGGTCCGAGCCGATGGGCGGCGAACTGCGCCTGGAGCCCAGCGAGATGGGCCGGGCGCTGGCCGTCTTCCAAACAGACGCCAGGGGCGAAAGCGCCGAAGCCCTCTCCAAACTGCCCATGCTGACCGGAGCCCACCGCGCCGAGCGGATCAAGCCGTTCTGCGACGTGCTGGCCTGGGCCCGGCCGGTGGCCTCCGGGACGGGCGGGCCGGACGACCGGCTGCCGGCCCTGGTGACCGACCGCTTCGGCATGGGCACGGTCTGCCTGGTCAATGCCGAAGGGCTCTGGAAGTGGAGCTTCCTGCCGCCCGCCAAGAAGGAGTTGGCCGCGGCCTACCCGCATTTCTGGGGCCAGCTGCTCCGCTGGGTGGCCAGCCGCTCGGACTACCTGCCCGGCCAGGACTTCTCCTTCCGCGTTTCCGAGGCCTCGGTCCTTCCGGGACAGCCCTTCCGCTTCACGGTGGCCACCCGCCTGCGGCGCGCCGCGCTTTACGCCCCGCGCATCCGGCTGGAGCGCCCCGGCAAGGCGGCCCTCGAACTGGCCCCCGGGGCCTCAGCCGATGAGCCCGGCGTGTGGAACGCCATCTGCGCACTGGAGGAACCCGGCGAGTACCGCGCCGTGCTCGACAACAACGTCGGCCAGCCCAAGCTCATGGAAATGCCCATAACCGTGCGCGCGCGGCGCGGCGAGGCCGATGAGCTTTCCGCCGACCGGGATCTGCCCGCGCGCATGGCCGCGCTCTCCGACGGGCTGGCCGGGGACGCCCCCCGGGTCCTCGAGGCGGTCCGCGCGCGGCTCCAGCGGCGCGCCGCCGAGAGGGAGGAGCGCTCTACCCGCTTCGTGTCCCTGTGGGATCGCGCCGCGCTGCTGCTCCTGGTCGTCCTGACCGCCAGCGCCGAATGGGCGCTGCGCAGGAGAGGAGGGCTGTTGTGAAATCCGCGCTGCAGCCGTTCCGCCGCAGGCTGGTATATGCCGAGGGCGCCATCGCCTTGGCTTGGGCCTTGGCGGTTGCCGGAGCGCTGGCCGCGGCGGCCTTGGCGGCCGATGCCTTGCTGGCCCTGCCGCTGGCCGCGCGCCTGGCGGCCCTGGCCGCCGTGGCCGGCATACCCCTGGCCGTGCTGGCCGGTGGCCTGGCCCGCGCGCTGGGCACCACCCCGGATCGGATCGCGTGGCTCCTGGACCGCGCCGCCGGGCGGAAAGACCACGGCTTCCTTTCCGCGCTGCAACTTGCGCGCCAGGCCGCCGGGGGCGAACTGCAGGCGGGTCTGATCGAGGTGCACGTGGCTGCGGCGCGAGCCGGGCTGGCCGGGCTCGATCGCCGGGCGCTGATCCCCCGCGAAGCGCTGCGCCGGGCGACCCGTTGGGCCATCGGGTCCTGGGCGGGCGCAGCGCTGCTGGGCCTCGCCTTCCGGGGCCCGCTGGCCGAGGTGCTGCCGCGCTTCCTGGACCCTCTCGGCGATCACCCTCCCTACTCCCACCTGAAGTTCGAGGTGGACCCGTCCGCCCCGACGGTGGAGTATGGCGGCACGGTGAAGGTGGCCGTGCGGGTCACCGGCGGGCCGGTCGACAACCTGGTGCTCCACACCAGGGATGACACCGGCTCGCAGCAGGCGCCCTGCTTCCGCGGCGAGCAGGGGGAGTTCTCCCAGCGCGTGGAGAACGTCACCCGCCCATTGACCTTCTGGTTCTCGACCGGCAAGTCCCGCAGCCATTTGTGCCGGGTGTTGCTGCTGATGACTCCGCGCCTGACCGGCCTGGAGGCCGCCGTAAGGGCGCCGGCTTATGCCCGGCTGGCCCCCCAGGCGGTCAACCCCGGCCTTGAGCCGATCCGCGGCCTGGCCGGCAGCGAGGTCGAGCTGGTGGCCAGGTCCAACCGGCCGCTGCTGCGCGGCGAGATCCTCTGCCGGCCCGCGGACGGCTCGGCGCCCCGCTCGGTGCAGGGCGTGCCGGCCGGCGCGGCCGGCGAGAACGCGGTGCGCTTCCGCTGGCGGATGGAGCAGCCGGCCGCGTTGGTCCTCCGGGTGCTCGACGTCGACGGCAATGCCAGCCGGCCGGTCAGCCTGCGCCAGGAACTGGTCCCCGACAGGCCTCCGGAGGTGACCATCAGCGAGCCGGTGCAGGTCTGCCTGGCGACCCCGGACAGCAAAATCGCGCTTGCGGCTGCGGCCAGCGACGACTACGGCGTGGCCCGGCTGGCCCTGGTACGCTCGCTGAAGAGCTTCCGCGACCGCGAGCGGCGCCTGGAGCTGCCCGTCGAGCCGCCCAGGAACCACCCGGTCAGCGCCGAGTTCGATTTCGCCGACCTGGGGGTGAGCCCCGGCGACGAGGTCGAGTATTTCCTGGAGGCCCAGGACACCAATCCCTCGGGGATGGGCATGGGGGCGTCGCCGGTGGGGCGCATCGTGATCATCTCCCGCGAACAGTTTCTGGAGCTGGAGCGCACCCGGGCCAGACTGGAGGACTTCCGCAACCGCTACCGGGCGGTGGCCGACCGCATGCGCCAGTTGGCCGACGGCACCGAGGAGGCCCGCCAGATGATGCGCCAGGGCCGCGACCAGGAGGCCGAGAAGCGCATCGCCGAGCTCCAGAATTCGGCCAGGGGGCTGGCGGCCCACCTGAAGCTGCATTGCGCGCTGGTCCCGCTCTATGACGTCGAGGTTGAGTACCAGCGCGAGCTGGAGGTCTTGCGCAAGGAGGTCGAGCAGGCCGGCCGCAAGCTGGACGCCAAGGACCTGGAAGCCGCCGCGGCGGCGCTCAAGGCCGGCGGCCAGGAGTATGCCCAGGTCATGGACAGCGTGGAGCTGCTGGCCGAGGTCAGTGAGGTCCTGGCCATGCAGGCCGAGTTCATGCGCCTGTACCAGATCCAGAAGGACGCCGCCGCCCGCCTGCGGAGATTCGAGGGGCCCGGCCCGCCCGCCGGCGAGCGCAAGCAGACCCTGGAAGCCCTGGCCGGGATCGAGGCGCGCACCGCCAAGGAGCTCGCCGACTTCGTGAAGGAACTGCGCGCGCGCGCCGAGAAGCTCCCCCCGGACACGCCCGAGCTCAAGAAGAGCGCCCTGGCCTTCGCCGACCAGGTCGAGAAGCAGGAGATCGGCAAGGATCTCGACGCGGCCGCCGGGTACGCCCGGGCCGGGGCCGGCGCCGAGGCCTCCGGGCGCGCGCAGTTCGCCGCCGAGAAGATGGCCAAGCTGATTGGCCAGTGTGATGGCCCAGGAGAAGGCGGCGGCAGCTGGTGCCGCGACGGGCGCTTCCGTCCCGTGGACCGCAGCTCCCTGCGCCAGATGCTCGCGGGCCAGGGGCTGGGCCTGGGTGCTGGGCTCGGCCAGGGGGCGGGCTCCGGGTCGGGAGACGGCTACTCCATGTCCAGCCATACCCCCGACAACGTGCAGGCCTACGGGCCGGGGACCACCGGGGCGCTTTCCCCGCGCGCCGGCGGGCCGGGGTCGCCCTCGCCGTCCGGCGGGCCCGGCAAGGTGCAGGTGGTCCGCAGCGGCATGCGGCCGCTCGCGACCGGCGCCACCAGGGGGTTCCGCTTCAACGCCGCCGCGGGCTTCCCCGAGCGCTACCGTCAGGAGCTCATCGAGTACTTCCAGCTCATCGGCCGCCTTGCGGCAGAGGAGGAGAAATGAAACTCAGGTCCGGACCCCGGCTGGCTCTGGCGGCTGCGGCCCTCGCGCTGCTGTGGGCGGCGGCGATCGCGGCGTTCTCCAAGGAGGGCGCCATCCAGTGCGCCAATCTGGTCTACGCCGGCACGCAGACCTCCAAGTGCTTCAGCGATGAGTTCCTGCGCCTGGCCGAGGAGAAGAGCACCCTGCGCACCGAGCGGCGGTTCAAGCAGGTCAAGCTGGCCGACGAGGAACTCTTCGGATTCCCCTTCGCGGTCATGACCGGCGAGGAATCCTTCATGCTCTCCGACGCCGAGCGCCGGAACCTCAAGGCCTACCTGGAGAACGGGGGCTTCCTGCTGGCTTCCGCCGGCTGCTCCAGCCGCAACTGGGATGCGTCCTTCCGCCGGGAGGTCACCCGGGCGTTTCCGAACAGCCATTTGAAGAAGATCCCCATGGACCACCCGATCTTTCACACCGTCTCCGACGTGAAACGCCTGGAGCTCTCCCATGGCGGCCAGGCCCAGTTGGAGGGCCTGGAGCTCGGCGGCAAGATCGTGCTCATCTACTCTCCGGAAGGACTCAACGACACGGCCCACATGACCGGTTGTTGCTGCTGCGGCGGGAACGAGATCCGCAACTCGGTGAGCGTGAATGTCAACATCCTGGCTTACGCGCTGCTGCACTAGCGCGCTGCTGCTGACGGCGAGTGCCGCCCTCTGGCCCACGGCCTGCCCCGCGGCGGCCGCCGCCGAGCCCGAGTGGCTGACCCGGCCGGAGACGGCCTTCGGCCGCGCCGGAGACCAGGGGCGGCCGGTGCTGGTCTTCTGCCACGCCCCGTGGTGCGGGTGGTGCCAGCGCATGAAGAACTCGGTGCTGACCGACCCGGCGGTCCGCAAGCGGCTGGAAGCCTTCGTGCTGCTCTCCGTGGACGTCGACGAGCAGACCGCCTTTGCGGCGCGCTATGCGGTCCGGGGCGTGCCTCAGACCCTGGTGCTCTCCGCCCGCGGCCAGGTGCTAGCCTCGCGCGGCGGCTACGTGGCGCTCGACGAGTTCACGGCTTTTCTGGACCAGGTGATCCGCAGCTTCGCCGGCGCCGAAGCGGAGGACTTGCAAGTCAAGGGGCTCCGCAAGCTCCTGCAGAAGCCCGCCCTGGAGGAAGCCGACTGGGAACAGCTCCACGCCGCGCTGGCCGCCGGGGAGTACCGGCCGCTGGTGCTCTCCGGGCTGCTGGCCAGAGCGCCGTTCCCCGCGCGCATGCTGGTGCGGGCCCTGGACAGCCCCCGTCTGGCGGTGCGCCTGGGCGCCCTGGAGTCCCTGGAGGACATCACCGGCGACACCTTCGGCTTCGACCCGTGGCAGCCGGCCGCCGTGCGGGCCGACTCCTCCAAGGCCTGGCGCTCCTGGGCCGAGAAGACCGAGACCGCCGGGAAGGTCCAGCGCGCCTATACCGCCCTGACCCCCGAGCGCGTTCGGCAGTACCTGCACGACTTGGTTGACGCCGACTCGGCCCGCGCCGGGCGAGCTCGGTTCATGCTGGCCTCCAGCGGCAAGGCGGTGCTGCCGGTCATGGACGAGTTCCGCCGCGCCAGGACCGAGCTGACCGTGGCTCAGGCGCTAGCCCTCAAGGAGGTGCTCTGGGCAGTGCTGGCGCCGGACGCTTGGCGGGGCCAGGCACTGGCGCTGGCCCACGGCCTGGCCCGCGGCAATCTGGACACCCGCACCGACTTGGTCCGCCGGCTGGGGGAACTGCCGGCCGACCAGGCGCTTCCCCTGCTGGCCGAACTGCTCCGCGACGAGGAATCGCTGGTCCGCGAGGCGGCTATCAAAGCGATCCGGCTGGGCGGCAGCGAGGAGGGGCTGAAGCTGCTCCTGGCCATGACCGCGGAGCGCGATCCCAATGTGCGGGTGACCTTGCTCCATAATCTTGGCGAGTCCAAGTCGGCGCGCGCCGTACCCGCGCTGCTCGAGAGCCTGAGCGGCACGGAGGCCGAGGTGGTCACCGCCATCCAGGCCCTGGGCCAATGCCTGGGCGAGAGCAGCAAGCCGAGCCAAACCTCATCAGCCGCCGAGCGCTTCAAGCCGCTCTTTGCCGACCAGCGCTGGCGGGTGCGCGCCGCACTGCTCGAAACGGTTACCGGCGTCAAGATGACGGCGCTGCTGCCCGAGGTCCGCAAGCTGCTCGCCGACCCCGACCCGTTCGTGCGCAAGCTGGCGGTTCAGGGCGCGGGGCGGATCGGCGGCAAGGATGCGGCCGTGGTGGCCGAACTCTTCGAGCTCTTCAAGGCGGACCACAGCTTCAAGCCGGTGGTCTGCGCGGCTTTTGCCAGCATGAGCCTGAAGAAGCTGCCGGACGGCTTCCTGGCGGCGCTGCAGGAGGCCCCTGCCGAGGCGGTGGTGGCCACCACCGAATACCTGGCCGGTCTGGGCGAGGCCGGTGCCGGAGTGCTGCGCAGCCTGGCCGAGAGCCCCAACGACGAGATCGCCGCCGCCGCCCTGTCCAAGATGCGCATGTCCGACTACGGCCGACGCGGCCGGGTGGTGGACGCGGCCGCGCTGGCGGTCGCCGCCAAGCGGGCGGAGCCCGGGGGAGCGCTCGAGGTCCGGCGCAATGCCGTCGGGGCTCTGGCCCGCCTGGCCGACGAGACCCATCAGGAGTCCGCGCGGCGGCCGCGGGATGACTCCGGCGTGGATCTGGAGAGCCTGGCGGTCCTGGCCGCCCTGTTCGCCAAGGATCCCGGCCAGCCCGTTCCGGAGAGGCCGCAAAACAAACTGGAAAAAACGCTCGCCGCACTCCTGAAGGATGAGACCCTTGAAATCCGGCTGAGGGCGGCGGTGGCCATGGCTGGGCTGGGCCGGGGCGACGGCCTGGCCGTCCTGGAGGCCTCCGACGAGTGGATGGCTCCGCCGCTGGACCGGGAAGCGGCGCAGGTGCTGGCCCGGGTGCCCGGCTCCAAGGCCCTGGAACTGCTCGCCCGGATCGGCGCGCGGGGCTCGGAGAAGGCGCGCTCCGAAGCGGTCGAGGGGCTGTCCTCCAGCCCGGCGCCGGCGGACGTGCCGCGCTTGTTCGGGCTGCTGCGCTCCAAGGCCGTGACCGCCACGGCGTTCCTCGAAGGGCTCGGTTCGGACTTCTTCCAGGCGGTGCGCCGGAGCAAGGCGTTCGGGACCGCCGTCGGCGACCAGCTCGAGGCCCTGCTGGACTCGACCGAGCCGGAGTTCCTTCAGACTGGGATAGTCCTGGCGGGCCATTGCGGAGCAGGCCGCTTCCTGCCGCGGCTCAAGCGGTTCCTGGATGCCGAGAAGCCGGACGTGCGCCACCTGGCGCTGCTGGCCATCAACCGGGTCAGCCAGCGGGAGGGCATCGCCGCGGCCGCGGCGCGCGCCAAGGACGACTCCGCCAAGGTACGCCTTACCTGCTGCCGAATCCTGGCCTCCGCCAGCCTGCCCGACGCGGTCAGCCGCTTGCGGGACGAGCTCGGCGAGGAGAACGTATACGTCCGCTCCCCGTCCGAATCGGGCACTCCGATCCGTCTGGATCCCGTTGCCGAAGCCGCGCTGCGCGACCTCTACGCCGACGGCGAACGCTCCGTGCGCCTCTGGGCCGGGCTGGTGCTGCTCTCCACCGGACGGCCGTTCGACTGCGCCAGGCTGGTCACCGACCTGTCGGCCGGCGCCGCCGACTGGGAGCGGGAGGTCATCGCCGCGCTGCAGGCCCGGCGCGCGGGCGTTCCGTCCGAGATCTACCCCTACCTGCTGAGCATCCGCGGCCCGGAGCGGGGATACTTGCAGGAGAAGGTCCAGCGGCTCATCGCCCGCATTCCCAAGGCCGA
>Ga0315286_10001928_pt1 | contig 19177 bp, 26 predicted proteins | sample YL17G10_0_MG_FD_205038 | JGI IMG/M metagenome (GOLD analysis project Ga0315286, IMG submission 205038) | Sediment microbial communities from Yellowstone Lake, YNP, Wyoming, USA - YL17G10_0 | ecosystem: Environmental > Aquatic > Freshwater > Lake > Sediment | place: USA: Wyoming | collected... | reverse complement strand
GCTATCTTATTAGTAGATACTTCCTTCAAATATTGCTTTACAATCCAAACTCTCTTTTCAAAAGTTAGCTTATACATACCTTATCACCAAAGGTGATAAGCATGTAAAGTAAAAACGTGATAGCACAGCCATGCCAGCCATAGCAAAACATTTAAATAATCCCTAAGCGAGTATTCTATACAATATGGGAGCGCTTAAGCTAAGGCCTGGTGATGACAGGGATATCCTTGCCACCAAGTTCGAGATTGAGAACGAGGAAGTATTCCACCTGAAGAACCTCTACAAGCTTATCTATGAGTGGCTTGATGAAGAGGGCTTCAAGGCGGTCGATGGCAAGGCAGATGACAAGATTGAGTCATTGTACCGGGACACGACAACAGGCGACGGAGCAAAGGAGCACCTGATATGGTGGAGGTCAGTCCAGGTGCCCAGGGACAACAATTATTACCGCTACTTCTTGAAGATTGACTGGCAGACCCTTTACATCAAGAGCATAGAGATAATGCACAAGGGGCAGAAGTTCAAGACCAACAAAGGAGATGTGATAATAAGGATTGAGGCGTGGCTCCAGCTAGACTATCGGGACAAATGGAAAAACCATCCATTCCTAAGGATATTCGACAGGTGGTTTCGGGAAAGATTCTACCTTGAGAAGATAAAGAGCTACAAGCACGACCTTTACCTGACAACCTTCAGGCTGCACCAGACCATCAAGCAGTACTTGCAGCTAAAAGCGCCTGTTGACTGGGGAAGGCCATTCCACCCGGAGAAGGGCGTATAGAACGCATAATCCTTTTTTTTCTAATCATATAGCAAATTTTATAAACTCTTTCTATCGTTATTTATCATTATGTACGATGTCATAACCATGGGCAGCAACACAGTGGATCTTTTTATCCACACTGACCGTTCTGAGATAATCGACATACGCTCAAAAGAGGGCTCTGAAGAGTTCATCTCTTATCCTGTGGGCTCTAAGATGCTCGTAACCAAGTTCATGCAGGACTTTGGAGGGAACGGAGCCAATACCGCAGTGGCTTTTGCAAGGGTTGGCTTGAAGACAGCCTACCTTGGAGAGATAGGAAAAGACCAGTACGGAAAGCTAATACTCAGCTCATTGAAAAAAGAAAAGATAAGCTTCATAGGGACGCGGGGAGACACTTCTGGGCTGTCCATAATACTGGATTCAATAGAGGATGACAGGACCATACTAGTCTATAAGGGATGCAACAATGACTTGAGGCTTAGAGACCTCAACTTGAAAAAGATCAAGGCTAAATGGCTTTACATCACATCAATGCTTGGGGAAAGCCTGATCACAATGAAGGCAGTGGTTGAATATGCTAAAAAGAACAATATCAAGGTAGCCTTCAACCCATCAGCCACGCTGCTTGAGAACGAGTCCAAGACAGCCATCGGCCTCTTAAGGTACGCAGATGTACTAGTGCTCAACAAGGAAGAGGCAGAATGCCTAGCTGGAAAGAACAGCCCTGAAGCCAATATCCAGAAGCTCATTGCCCTAGGGCCTAAAATAATCGCTATCACTGACGGCAAGAAAGGAGCCATAGCTTACAGGGACGGATACTTTTACAAGATATGCCCAAGGCAAGATTTGAAAGTGGTTGAGACAACAGGCGCAGGAGATGCCTTTGCCTCTACCATGACTGCTGGTATCATACTCAACAAGCCTTTTGAGTTCTGCCTGAAGATGGCCATAATCAATGCAGAGTCAGAGATTTCTTATCACGGAGCCCAGAACCTTTTGCTGAGCCGCAGGAAATTGTTTGAGCAAGCAAACAAGGACTGCAGGATGGTTGAGAAGATTAAGGCTTAAGAAGAACTGGGCTCAATTCTGAATTCTGAAATTCTGCGAAGCATTTAAATATCAGCAAGGCTAATAATCATTTGTTAATCAAAGGATGGGGTGGCATGGTGCAGTATATAATAACTCTGAACAATGTGAAGAAATCAGACCTGGGATCTGTGGGAGTAAGGGCCATGGACTTGGCAGAGCTAAGGGAGAAAGGCTTGAACACGCCCTTGAGCTTTGTTCTCAGCAACCAGGCTTTTGAAGAGTTCTTGTCAGAGAATCATCTCCAAGAAAAGGTTGCGAAGGCGCTCAAAGACAATGAGCCAAGAGAAGCCTATGATGAGATCCTACACTTGTTCGCCAAGAGCCACATCCCTGAAAGGATAAGCACTGAGATATCAGAAGCCTACGAATCCCTGACTATTGACCAGGGGTCAAGCGCCAGCGCTATAGTCTCAAAATGGGATTTGCCGTTTGTCAATGTCATAAGAAGCCCTTATTATCCTTTAGGGACTGAAGACGTTGAGGGAATACTCCAGAACATCAGGGGCTTAGAGACCTTGCTAGGTGCAATGAAGCTGGTGTGGGCATCATTTTACTCGCCTGATTCGGTATTGTTCAGGCAGGAGAAAGGGATTGGAGAGTCTTTCAGGGCTGGAATAATAATCCAGAAGATGAAAAAGGCCAAGCAAGCAGCAGTTGCTTATTCATACTCTGAGCATGATGACAGGATTATCGTGGTAAAAGGCTTCGTAGGCATACAGGACTTTGGCTTTGACAGGGAAATACTAGGAAAGGACTATCATGAGGTCAACCCCAATTCGCTCCTTATAATCAAGTCAGAGATCAATGTGCAGGAATGCGCCATTGAGAGAGACCTGGAAAAAGAAGAGCTCATGCTGCAGGACTTGCGAGGCGATGGCTCACGCCAGAAGATTGATGACAAGCAAGTGAGCGAGATAGCAAGGCTCACCAAGCGAGCCAAGAGCTTCCTAGGAAAGGACATAAAAATATATTTCGAGATAAAAGATGATTTCAAGTACGTGCTGCTGGCCTGCCAGAGGGTAGGCAGCGCCAAACGCGTAGTGAAAGAAGAGGAAGAAGCTGTTGTGCAAGTTGAAGGAAGCAAAGCAACATTTTTGGAGCACAAGCACGAGCTTACTGTTGATGAAGGAGAAGAGGAAGAGAAGTTCGAGCTGCCAAAGATACTGAGCTCAGATGAGGCCAAGGAGAAAGTGCTTGCTGAGGATGAATACCTGGCAAGAGAGCTATGCCCAGAGCCAGAAGAAGTGCAAGTATACTCTACAAAGTCAGCTGGCATGAGCCAACAGCCAGCAGCTATTAGCATTGATGAGTCAGCTGATGTGCACATTGATGAAAAAGCTGCAGAGCAAATAGAGGCAGAAGTAGAGAAAGAAGTCAACCTGCTTGAAGAAGTTCTCAAGATAAAGGAGATAACTGAGCGCATGGAAGAGCACGCCCTTAATAGTAGCCATGAAGCTTATACCCAGGAGGCAAAGAAGCTTAAAGAGATGATGAAAAGGCTCAGGGAATAATAAATTTTTATTTTATGATATGTTCTAATTTTATGATCTATTCTAAGATCAATTCGAGATTTGGCTGATATTTCTTACACTCTTCAGCCAAAAGCCTCCTGTGGCACTGCTCTGGCGTTTTTTCGCTGCAAAGAAGAGTGATATCTGTTTTCATAGCAAAATAGGAAATTGCTTTTATCAATCCTGAATATTTTTCAAGAACTTCTCTTTTAAAAATAGGAACATAATCTTCCCAGCTAATTTTTCCCTCTTTATAATCATTCTTTAGCCAGATAGGGGGAGCTAATAATTTCAATTGCTTGTCATACATGGGCCTATGGAATTTTTGTTGGAATGATTTTAAATTGCGATTATAAATGCGAGAATCTCTCATCACACATATCCTTAAGCCATCCTGAGCAGATGGTTCAGCGCTCATTGACTTAGTCTGCAATGCCATAAACATAGGAATTGAATTGTTTTTTATAAAGGTTATTCAAATACCTGCTTTTTCTAAACCTTTAAAAATCAGGCATTTCTCCTGTTGCTCTATGCCAAAAGAGCAAGAAAACAAGAAAAAGAGCAAGAAATGCATCAAGTGCAGCAAGGCTGTGTATTGCTCTAATCTCTGCAGTCAGCACTTTGCTGATTATTTTGAGAAGAAAGCCCGCAGGACTATAAAAAAGTTTGACTTGTTCTCAAGAGATGACAAGGTGGCTGTGGCTGTGAGCGGAGGGAAGGACTCAACAGTATGCCTTTATGTGCTAAAGAAGCTCGGCTACAAGGTGGAAGCAGTGACTGTTGATGCATTGATAGGCAACTACACCAAAGAGAACCTTGAAAACCTGAGGAAAGTGTGCAAGAAATATGGTATCAAGCTCCACGAGATAAGCTTCAGGGAAGAGTTTGGCATGGCCTTATGCTCAATCAAGATGGTGGCTCATGAGAAAGGCTTGAAATATTCATCGTGCTTCATCTGCGGGGTGCTGAGACGATACCTTCTCAACAAGTACGCGAAAAAAGCAGGCTTTGACTGTATATGCACAGGCCACAATCTTGATGACGAAGCCCAGGCCTTCATCATGAATGTGTTCAGGAATGACCTTAACCTTGCAAAAAGGCAGGGACCGATAACTGGCAGCAGCAGGAGCGCTGGGAGCAAAGCCTTTGCTAAGAGAGTCAAGCCCCTCTACCTATGCACTGAAGAGGAGACAACTGCCTATTCCAAGCTTATGAACTTTCCAGTCAACTACGGCGAGTGCCCTTGCAGGGAAGGGGCTTACAGGAAGGAATACGCTGACATGCTTGATGAGTTTGAGAAGAAATTTCCGCCTACTAAATACAATATCATCCAATTTTTCTTGCGAACCATCTACACCATGAAAGAGAAAGGAGCAGAAAAAGAAAGTGTTGTGAATGATTGTGCCTATTGCGGAGAGCCTTGCGCCAAGGAGGTGTGCAAACGCTGTGAGATACTGATCACGCTTAAAGGAGCAGATACAGCTCAAAAGGAGCAGATACAAAATGAAGCGAGTGGTAGTAAATAAGAATTTGGGAATGAAAGGGCAGGAAGCAATGTGGAGCCCAGCTCTTATCGAGGTTTTTGGCAAGTTCAAGCCAATCCTCCTGAAGAGAAAACTGACAAAAGCGAAAGCAAATGGCTTTTTATCACCCGGTTCTTTCAATATCCGGGTTTGTCAAAAACTTCTAATGAAAACATTTAAAAAACATAACCATCATTAGTTGCAATAATGAAAAAAAGAGGTAGGCCGACGGGGAGTAGCATTCGCCAGAACATGGTGGAGATTCTTTATCACAGGGGCAAGGCTTATGGTTATGACCTTTATAGGGATTACTGCGCCCTCTTCCCTAAGGTGACTCTCAGGGTTATTTATTATCACCTGAAAAAAGGAGTTGCGCTCGGGGAGTTTGTCCTTGAGACGATAAGGCTGGAGAAAGGGAAATACTCCTGGGGCGATGCTGCAGAGAAGAAATATTACAAGCTAGGCCCAGCTGTCAATCCCAGGCTTGACAAGCGAGTCCGCGATTATTTTGCTAAAAAAGAGGCAAAGAGGAAATAAGCAAAAAATAAGCTTAACCTGACAAGATAAGATTAGATGATATAACATGATTCGCACTCTAGTATTAAAAGGCCACAAGCTGATTGACGGAGTATCCTTAAAGCAGATAAAGAAATACCTTAAGGACAAGAAGACCACCATATGGGTGGACATGGAAAATGCCACAGACGCTGAGTTCGAGCTGATAATGAAAGCATTTGATTTCCATCCGCTAGCCATTGAGGACGCTAAGAAGTCGATAGAGCTTCCTAAGGTTGACGTATTTGACCATTACATCTACCTGGTGCTTCACAGCGTGATTTCAGAGCAAGGCTCAATGCATTTCAAGAAGACAGAGATAGACTTTTTCCTGGGAAATAATTTCCTTGTAACTATCCATAATTACAGCTCCCCTAGCATCGAGCACCTAGTGGACAAGCTCAAGCGCAACCACTCGCCCATCAGCAGGACAGCTGATTTCCTGATGTATGAGATAATAGACTATTTTGTGGACTTGTACTTTCCCCTCCTTGACCAATGGGAGGATTATGTTGAGCAGCTAGAGACCATGATAATCGTTCACAAGCAGCCTAAGAACGTGCTCAAGGAGATACTGAAGATAAAAAGAGAGGTCATCAACCTCAAGAAGAGCATCACTCCGCAGAGGGACGTCATCAACAAGCTTGCTAGGAGAGACTTCCCGCACATCAGGCCCCTAACCTCAGTTTACTTCCGTGATGTCCACGACCATATCTTAAGGGTCCATACTGAGATCGAGACTGAGCGAGACCTCATCAACACTGCATTTGAAGCCTACATGTCAACTATCTCCAACCGCATGGCCACCATCAACAACAAGATGAACCAGGTGATGCAGAAGCTCACCATCGTTGCCACCATCTTCATGCCACTGACTTTCTTTGCAGGAGTCTATGGGATGAACTTCCATTATTTTCCAGAGATTACGTGGAAATATGGTTACCTACTTTTCTGGATTCTAGTAGTCATAATAAGCGCTTTTATGTACATGTTCTTTAGAAGGAAGAAATGGATGTAGAAGCAGCTGTGATTTTATTTCGCTTTTTTAGCTGCCTTGCTAGAATTGAACTTCTCAAGGGCCTTATTCTTTTTCAAGTCTTTCTTGTAGACAATGGTCCTGTAAGGGTAAGGCATCTCTACGCCTTCCTTGTCAAACCTTTTCTTTATTCCTTCCCTGATATCGCAGGCAGATTTGGAGGCTTTTGGCTGGCTATTCACCCAGTAATATCCTTTCAAGACCATGTCAGACTCTCCTATTGATATAAGCCTTACTTTCACAGCATCAGCCTTTTCAAGGATCTCTCCTTCATCCTGGTTGCTCATGAAGTCAGGGTGGTTCACTATCTCTTCCTGCATTATCTTTCGTGCCAGGTCAATGTCAGAGTCATGGCTGATGCCTATCTCGATAGTGGACAATATCTTCTCATCCTCAACTGTATAATTGATTATTACCTCATCATTCATGATGGCATTTGGTATTATCACACGGCGGTTATCCCACGTCTTGAGAACGGTATGCCTAAGAGTTATGTCCTCGATGGTGCCATATTCCTCCTTTAGCTTCACCCTGTCGCCTATCCTGAAGGGCTGGCTTATAGATATCATCATGCCAGATATGAGGTTGGCAAAAGTCTTCTGGGTAGCAAAGCCTATGATTACTGCCACTACGCCAGCTCCTGCAAGCAATGAATAAGAAAAAGTCTTGAGGCTTGGTACGCTGCTAATCATTAACATTACGCCCACCACATACACTAGGCCAACGCCCATCCTTTTCATGAAGACGTACTTGGTCCTGTCAGCGACTATCTTTGCTTTGTAGCGCTCGTCCTTGGTCTTTTCGGCCAGTATCTCCAGGGATCTCTCTGCCCTCTTGAAGAGCTTCTTGATGATGTAATTGGCAAAATTGCCGATGATGATAGTGACTATGGCTATAGCTATTGGCGGAGCAATCTGGTCCATTAATGCCTGAGTCAAAACAATAGCCAAAAACTCACCTCTTAAAAGCATAACTTAGGATTAGTTATTTATAAATTATATTATTTTTTTATCTCTGATAAAAAGATCATTTTATTTTTCTCAAGAACCCCATGAGAGCGTAAGCCTCTCTTCTGGTCATGAAGCTTTTTGATATCATGCGTTTCCACACTTTGAGCTGGGTCTCTTCCTTGGCATTGTTGAGGAAATCCATCTTGTTCATGGCTTCCTTGAGCATCTTGAGTATCTGCTCCTTCTCGCGCTTGCTTATAGGGGCATAGGGCTTCAGGGTTTCCTTGGTGTTCTTCTCCTTGAAAATCTCATAGAGCAGCACTGCTAAGGCATGGCTCAGGTTAAGTGACTTGTAGCTCTTGCTAGTGGGTATTGTGACCAGGAAATCGCAAAGCTTTACCTCGTTGTTCCTCAAGCCGTCGCTTTCCCTGCCCAGTATCAAGGCAATCTTGCACTTCTTGAGCTCCTTTACCTTAATCGCTAGCTGAGAAGGAGTCATTGGGCTCCTGGGAATATTATAATCAGTCCCGAGCTTAGAAGTGGTTCCCACAAGGCAATCGAATTTGCCAAGTATGTTGAAGCCATTTACCTTGGCCTTGTCAAGGATGTAATTGGCATTCTTGGCAAGCCTCCTGCTCTCCTCGTTAATCTTACACTTAGGGTGGATAAGGACTAAATCTTTCAAGCCAAAATTAGCCATGACCCTTGCACAGCTTCCGACATTGCCCGGGTGCTCAGGCTCGACCAAGACGACAGTTATCATGTTCCTGAGAACTGACAGAGGGTTTAAAAAGTTAACCCTAAAAGACAAGATGCGTTTAAAGCCCTTTGTAGCGCGCTCGCATAGATTCCCCTGCCGCTTATTCTCCCGCCTATTTTTTCTTGCTTTTCTTCTCTAAAGGCTCGCTGGGCGCTACTTTTTAAACACACCTCCTAAAAGACAGAAAAGCGGTTTATGGTCTATATCCGGCACTATATCAAAGCCCTGATTATTGGCGTTAAAAGAAGTATAGCGAGGATGCCGACAAGCAGCAGGGTGAGCTTGGTCCAGACCTTATTGCCTTTTTTCTCTCCCATTATCTTGGCAAGGCTTACCTGGATCATCCTGCCTCCGTCCACAGGCCCTATTGGCAAGAGGTTGGCAAGCCCAAGCCCCAAGCTTAGCATGAATATCCAGCTGAAGAGCTCTACAATTATGAAGAATAGTTTTAAGAGCCAAGAATCATCATTTTCATATCTTGTCTCAAGCTTTACTCCTATCATTGGCTGGTCAGGATTGTCAGCATTACTTGTGGTTATAACAGCATAGTCTTTATAATCATTCCCGATTGTTACTACCTCGTTAACCTTTACATTGTCAAAGGCATTGACAAATTCATTGGTGCTGTTGACTGTTATATTGTTAACATGAGTGTAAATCACTCCAGCTTGGAGACCTGCAAGGGCTGCTGGCATGCTAGGAGTCACTTCTGTGAAGCTGACACCGATAGGATGGACATAAACGTTGGCTAGAGGGTTAAAGACAATGAGGACAATCAGCATGATAAGGCCTGCCAATAATATATTAGAGAAAGGGCCTGCGGCAAATATGCTGTACTGCACAACATCGCTTTGTTTTTTGAGCTTTTTCTCATCAGGCTCAACAAAAGCACCTATCAATGGGCCAAAGAAAACTATGCCTGAGCTGAGCACAGGAAGCTTGTGGGCCTTGGCCACTATTCCGTGGCTTGTCTCATGCACTAGCACCACTATGAACAATGCGATGATGCCGTACCAGAAAGGCACAAATATAGGGCTGCCGGGAATAGGCACGCCTGGCAAGACTGGTGCCACCACTGCAGGCGCTCCTGGCACCAAGACCAAGTCGATTAAGCCTTTTATTATGAAGTATAATATCACAAACATACCTACATAGCCGACACCTATGCCTGTGTAGCCCAGAATCTTGATGAATTCAGAGTACTTGGTGCCTATCCTGTCAATAATCTTTAGCCCTAGCTTGGTCTTGTAAAGCGCTATGAACTTGGCCTGGAAGGTGAACATCTTCCTCTTGACGATGACAAATAGTATTATCAAGAGATAGAACAGTATTACCCACTTGTATTCCACTAAAAAGCTCAAAAAACTCATAATACTAAAGCTTATTGGCTCATGCCTTTTTATGTGTTTTGCTTTTCTAATTATGCTAAGCTTTCAGATTAGAACAAAGTTACTAATAGGATAGGCTTACTTCTTCTTGATGGTCCTAAGGACCCTGGAGCCGCACTTCCTGCACTTGACCTTGCCTGCGATTACCTTGAGTGTAGGAGCCCTTATCTTGCTCTTGCACTTCCTGCAGACAAAGATGTTCCTAAGAATCCTTGCCTCTGCTTCTGGGAATTTTACCATGAATATATCACCACTTGTTAATTATGATTAGTTATATTTAAGCTGTCTTTACTTGCTTCATTACCCTGTCATCAAGTATTATCCAGTAGACCACGACAGTGCCTTCATTAACAGTGCCCTTCACTTCCTCTGGTATCTTGAGGTCAAAGGTCTCATAGGTCTCTGAGTCCATGACGTTTGCCATTTCTCCTGTGATGCTTAAGACCTGTGCGTTCCTCTTGTCAATCACTGGGACGTCAATCTCATCATGGCCTGGAGCCACTATCTGGTGCTTCTTGCCATCAATAATGCCGACTGCATCAAGCCTGACCTTTGCGTGGCCGTGCTTTCCTGGCCTTGAGACCTGCATGCTTGTGACTGTGCAGGCAGCTCCTTCGACAACAACATAATTGCCTATCTGTAATCCGCCAATGCTCTTCCTCTTCACTTCTCCGCCCATAATCTCACCGAAACCTGTTTGAAATCTTCATTAATCCTATTGGATAATAGCTGTTTTGATTGCTTTTTAGGGGTTGTATTGGCTTTAAAAAGGTTGTGCTTCGCGGCTTTAGCCCAGCAAAACTAATCAGAATTGGTCGGCTGGATCACCAGTATCTCTTTCTTGACTATATTGTAGGCATCAGGGCAGGTGTTAGGGTTGCTTATGGGGCCTTTTGGGTAGCTTTTCCTGAAATCCAGCAGCTCTGTGTGGCTGCATCCCTCAATCTGGTAGTACTTGGCGCCTGCCAGCTTGGTTGAGTCCAGCTTCACAACCATGTCTGAGTTGTCAAAGAAGTTCTTCTCATAATCTATTTCTCCAGAAGACATGATAGGCAGGCCAAAGCTGGCTGTCTGGTTGGCGACATTATAGGTTCCTATGCTCACAATCATATCCCTGTTGCTCATGTCATCCTTGTCCAGCTGCTTGAGGAAATCGCTGCCAGGCATCATCTCGTCAACTTCTTTTTCCCTGTTAGTGAACAAGCGTATGGCCATCAATATTATCTCTGTCCTGGTGAAGGCATTGAACCCGTAGTGAGGCGTTGCCAGGGTGATGAGCTTTTCAATGTGAGCATCCCCGTAGTCCACCATGTACTTCCTTGACACGAGCCCTCCCATGCTGTGAGCGACAAGTATAACTTTCTCAGAGCCAGTGCACTCTATCACCAGCTCAATAGAATGGTTTAGCTCACTTGCATATTCCTCTATCCGTCTGTTAAAATTGTCTGTGTAATAGTATTCTGCGCTCACACTCACTCCTACTGGCCACTTTTCTGGGCAGATGGACTCATTACCGTAGCGGTCAATCAATCCTTTTGACAATGCAATCCCTTCACTCTCAAGCTTTTTCTCGTATTCTATGTAATCAAGGTTCTTGCCCATCCAGCCATGCACAAAGATTATCGGGTAGGGGGAGGACGAGGCTAAGGTTATGTTTTCTGCCTCATTTTCGCTTGGCTTGATGACAGCAGAGTCATTGCCAGGATACTGGTACGGCGGGTTTCTGACTTCCTTGAAGTAAATGAATGATGACCACGTCAATAAGAGCAGGAATAAGAGCAGCAGTATTATCATCTTAGGGATTATTTTTTTCATAAGCCAGGGAATATCACCTGCTCTTTTAAATTTTTTGAAGCCTGAGCTTTTTTGAGAAACAAAAAGTATATATACCAGTTAATCCAATGATAAGAGTTGCTTTGTTAAAGAGGGGGTGATGTTTTTTTGCTTTTTGGCGGCGCCGTCTTTAATCGAGTAAATCAGGAGGATTTCGTTAAATATCTGCGGCTACAATTGCTGCGGGGCTGAATGAAACATTGGTAAGGATTGATATCGCTTTGCCGGTCGCGACTTTTTTTGCTATCTTGGGCGGAGTGACTTTCATGGGAAGCCATGGGTCAATAGGAATGCTCTTGCTCAGGGCGGGCATGTTTGCGGCTGGAATAAACATTTTAGTGTCTGTCTTCTATGCATTGCTAAGCTACGAATAGGCACATTAAGATTTATTTGGAAAAGGGAAGCGTGTTCTTAATTATTGCGCTAAATAGCTGAATTTCCTTATTCCTCACTGCCAAAAAAGAAAAGCTTTAATAACCATACCTTCATGATAAGTGTTGTAATATTGTGAGTGCGAGGTGCTGATATGAATGAAGAGCCTGCAGAAGTGGCAGAAGAGTTCCAATACGACATAATTGAAATGCTAAAAAAGATTAATTCTACATTGGAAAAGATCAATGCTAACCTTGAGTTGATTGCCAAGAAATAGGTTTTAAGCAATTGTTTCTAGCTTATTTTCCTTTTATTTAGCTCTGCCTGCCTTTCAAAGGCGCTATAGAATAAGGTCAGCACTTTCATGGCAGGCTCTACCTTGTCAGTTTGCATTGAAAACTTCTCTATTACTGTGTGAACAGCAGGATTGGACTTCTTAATCTCATTATAGCGGGCAAATGCATACAGGTCATTGTTGAGCTTATACCCATTATCCACGTCCTTGATGGCTTTTGTGGTGACAACAGGCAGAGGACCGCTGCTTCTCATCATATCATATATCATGGCTCCCATGAGCGTGACTCCGTCTTCGACCTTTAACTTCTCACTTAAATACAGGAGATAAGATGCTGCCTGGGTATTGTCAGCTGCAAGTGAATGGGCAAGCCTCTCGCGGGGAACATCGTCAGACAGCTTGTCAGCCAGCACTCCCGTGGCCAGCCCTTCGCTTACTTTTGGCAGCTCAGTGACTAGGTCTGAAAGGTCTTTCCTTATCTCAAATGCATCTGATGCTTCATCCATTGCAGGCTCAGGAGCTTTCAGCAGCATAAAAAGGTTGCGGAAAACTCAAGGGGTGGCCATGCTAGATTCAGAAGAAGTCCCAGAAGCCCCTTTTCTTTCTCTTGAATGTGAAAGCCTTCCTCACTTGTTTTTTCAATAGGAATTGCTTAAGCTCTTTCTCGATGTTGGGATTGGAAAATGCTTTTTCCTGCTCGCGAAATTTCCTGGTGTGGTGATAGTTCTTCCCATTGGTGCTCTTGAACTTGTGCTTCTTGTGTAATAGCTCATGGTACATGATGTAGTCTAGTAGCTCTTGTAATTTCTCATCCTCTGCTTTTCCTTTGCTGCCTTCGTCTTTGAAGATGCTTGAGATGGTTACTGTGTTTGAGCCGTACTCATAAGTGCCTAGCTTGGAAAAGCTATTGCCCCCCCATCTTAGGTTAGGCTTTGGGAGAAAGCCATTGAAGTACTTGTCATTCACCCTAGCAAAGCTCTCGTCAAGTAATGGGTCTGTCTGGGTCACCTCTGAATAATCCCCGATGTTGCGGATGAAGTTCTCGTACAAGTCTATGTTAATGGTCTTTTTCTTTTCCCTGTACACCTTGAGGAGAAGCGACTGTATCAATCCCATCTTTATCTCATCGCTCACCTTCTTCCAGTCATAAGAAAGCCTGAAGGTCATGGATAAGGCTGTGTATCTCACATTGGAGTTGTAGGCATTGAAAGCCCTTGAGTACTTGATGTTCATCGCCTTAGACAGCTTTTTTTCTGGGAACAGTTCAAAGAATGCGCGCTCTGTAATATTCATTTTTCCACTTTCAGCTTCAGCACTTTTGCAACCATCTCTGCCTGCTGCACAAGCTTTTTTGCGTGCTTTACAGGAGCAAGGCCAGTTTCGACTTCTAATGTGATGGTGTTAAGGTGAGGATTATTATTCAGCACTTCTTTTGCAATGCCTAGCAAAGCCATGCTGATTTTATCTCCTGCCTTTATCTCGGCCTGCTTGTCCCAGTATAATTCATTCTCAATTTCATGCACTCCCGTTATGTGAAGCTGATAAACCTTTCCCCTGGTGGCATCAATGATGCTCTTGATGCATTCGTCCCCGCTCTCTTTTAGCAAGCTTTCATTGGCTAAGTTATGTATGGATATGAATACATGGGCAACATCAAACAGGAAACCCAGGTTAGGGTTGCTGGCCACTCTCTTGTCATTGAATATGTCTTTTAGGAACTCAGGCCTGTTCATCAAGCCAGCCTTTCTAAGGAACGCCAGCTGCTTATCAGAGACATTGTTCTTCCTGTCATTTACCAGGTTGAAATTAGTGTAAGGATAGGTCTCAAAAAGGATTTTTTTCTTCTCGCTATCAGGCAAGCCATGATTTATCTCTTTTTCCAGCTTGACAAGATTCTTTATCACTCGCTCCTTTATCTTCTTTTCAGGCAAGTCTTCAAGGCTGGCCTCGTCAAATGCAATTCCTTGCAAAGCAAACAATTCCAGCCTCCAGCTTGTGTAGTGGATGTGAAAGGCAGTCACCTCTGCATCTGAATGGGCTATGGCTTGTATCATTTTCTGGTTTTCCTTCCTCTTGAGCTTGCGGACAAGGTCCTTGTCAAAAAGGTTTAGCCCCAAGGGTTTGATAGGATTATGCACAGACATCTTCAAGCCTGCTTGCCTGAAAAGCTCCATCTCGTCATAGAAATTATACCCTTCAACGCCAGTTACTAAAGGGCTATTGCTAAGGATATTCAAGGCTTCCTTGCTGTTGGCAAGCCCTTTGCACCAAGAAACATAAAGCTCTACCATGTTACAGCATGTTTTATCGCTGGTTTATAAAAATTTCCATGTTCCGAAGAAAGAATTCCTTGTCCTCCTTGAACGTCAATTTGTCAGCAACTTTATTGATATCAATCCACTGGGCTGCCGGGTTTTCCTTGTCAATGGGATGAAGCTCTTTTTTCTTTGATTTGAAAAGGAACATGTGGATGTCTTTTGGAACTCCAGTGTTTCCATCAGGCCTAGTGTAAGCCTCTAGCTTCTTGACTAGCTCTAAATCCTCTTTTTTAAGTCCAGTCTCTTCGTATATTTCGCGATAGCATGCAGTGAGCACATCTTCGCCTTCATCAATGTGCCCTTTGGGCAGAGAATAGCTAGGGATGCCTGAATACTTTTCCTTTTTTCCCATCTGTTCCACAACAACAACTTTTCCTTGCCTGATAATAACTCCGCCTGCTGCTTGCTCTTTCATAGGACAAGGATTTTCTTCTTGGTTTTATATATTTAATGAATTTCTATTCTGCTAAGTGCCTAGCAAAAAATATTTATACAAACAAACATTCCTATTCTGCCATGGAACAAGAATCAAAGCAAAAAGCAATAAAGCTATTAGACGAAATAGCCAGGGACCAGAAGCTTGCAAGCCAGATGGATTATGTCAAGAAGATGAGTGAGCTTGTTGAGTGGGTTGCTGAGCTTACTGAGATGGTTGAAAGGGCTGAGAGTGTCAGGCGAGCCAAGGATTACATTGTTACCTCAGAAACCAATAGGTATGTGCCTCCACCTCCAATTGTCCCTGAGCGCTTTAGGAGCATAACAGAGCCTCTGGACTATTCTCTTGTTCCTGAAGACTTTCGGAGCATAACAACGTTGCGCTATAATCCTTAAGAAACCTACAAAGTTCTAAGAACTCTACATATGCACAGGATACCTTAGTATCGCTGCAATTCCGCCCATCTCTTTTAGCTGCACTCCTTCTCTTGTCTCAGTGGATACGACTTCTGTGCTCGTGCCGTACTTCTTGGCCTCAACATCCATCTCATCCATCGCCTTCTCGTCAATTGTCTCAGATAATATCAGGGTCTCAACTGCTCCCATCATCAGGCATTGCATCACATGCTGCTTTCCATAGCTCACCATCTCTGCCTTGGTGGCGAGTAAGTTGAAGAATTTCTGCATCAGCATTTTCTCCTTGGCAACTTCTTCCTCTGCAAGCACATCCTGGCTTTTCTCAAGCAACTCCTGCAGCCCGAAGTCTCCTGTGTAGCTCAAGTCCTTGACAGCGATTATCTTGTTTCGCACATCTGCAGTGATATAGCCTTTGTTAAGGAAGTCATTGGTCGTGGTGCTTGGGCCTCCTAGAAGTATGCCTTTTAGGTCTTTCATGAACAAGAACTGCTCTTTCATGTAGTCAGCTACTTTTTTGTAATGCTCCTTTATAGCCCCTTCCCTTAACCTGGCAAACCTTGGGGCTGACTGTCCTCCTGCCCTTATCTTGCCTGGCACTTCTGAGTGCGTGGTCTGTAGCGGGACTATGGTCTTTCCCTTGAGCAAGGCAATGGTGGCGTCTCTTCGGTCCATGACTACCATTCCATAAGCATCCTCGTGCTCTGCCATCTCTTTTAATGGGTCAAGCACAAACTCCTTGTCACACCTATATATACGGATATTGAGCGGTATGGGAGTTTCTAGGCTCCATACCTTGAAGTCTTGTTGGCCTTCTCTTTCAGCAACATTGCCTGAGAAAACTGCAAGGCCGTGAGGAGGAGTCTGCTTGAACAATCGTAGGTGCTGCACCATCCTCTCCAGGGCGCTTATGACGTTGTTTCTTGTGGCTGCGCTCTTGATATTGGAAGCTGTTCCTTGCTCTTGCTGCAAGTGGTTGATTATCTTGATAATGTCATAGCCTGCGGGGATGTAGACTGACACCAGTTCTGTATGGCGCCCTCTATGCTGCTCAAGTTCCTTAATGATATGCTTGAGCTTGAGCTTCTCCTTAGCACTCATCCTGTACTCTTCTTTTACATCCTCTGCCATTGTGGATTAATAGGTAAAGAAAAGGATTTATAAAGGTTGTTGCCCGTGCTGAGCACTATATGCTAGTCAAGCATGTTGTTGAATATCTGTCTTGTATTCTCGTTAATGATTATATCAGATGGGGAGATCATGTTACGCCTGTTTCTTTGGCTCAGGTCAGCGTCCTTGTAGAATCCTGTCGGCCCAACCACCTTGCTTAATTGCTCGTGCACATTCTCGGTGGATCTTTCTATCCTGTTGAAGGTACCAAGCCTCTTTTCTGCTTCATTTAACGATAAGTACCTGCCAGCAGGTACAAGATAGATTCCTATGGATTTATAGGCTTCATCTACTAGCTCAGAGCAGTATAATGCATCAATGCCCGGATTCAAGCCGAAATCATATGGGATTTTGAGACGAGCCCAATTCCTTGCCACCTTCATCATGGTATTTTTTTGGGTGTCACTTAGACCTTTATTGTAGCGTGTGATAGTGAACTTGCCTTGGCAAGCCTTAAGCCAATCCATTATGGGAGTCAAGTATACCATGCTGCCTTTGGCTCCTCCGCCAGCCTCAATTACAATTATTTTCCTCTTTCCAAACATTCCTTTCCTGACATCAATTATGCCTACATGGCCGAAGCTGATTACTCCTCGCTTGCCAGATGGCGTGATTACGCTTTTTTGGGTTATTTTCTCAAAAATACTTGCAGCAGGGCCAAAACTACCTGCGTCAGCAGCGCTGCTCTTGCCAATTATATCTCCCGTCTCAAGCGCTGGAAAAAGGGTTTTTTCTAGGTAATCCTTGAATTTTGGCTGGTTTATCATCAGCCTAAGCTCATTCTTTTGTTCGTCTGGCAGATCAGACCTATCAATTGCTTTTAGGTTCCAGTCAACCTCACGGGGATATTGCAGAACCTGTTTTTTTAATTCCTCAAAGTTCATGGAAAATTAACTATATTCTTGCAGGTTTATAAAATTTGCTCTAAGCTTTCAAAGCTTGCAGCCTAGCACTTTAAGGTTCTCTTTCAAGAAATCATCAACTTCCTTGCTTGAGCCAAGGCTTAAGTCCAGTATCAGGAACTTGAACTCATCTCCAGAATAAGCTTGGACCATGGCATCAAATTCAGGGTCTCCTTGCTGGGCGTTCTTGACGCAATCGATTATTATCGCGCTCTTGTTTAGATAGAATGATGGCCTTACAACTTGCCCATTAACTTCAATGGCTTTGTCTCTTTCAAAGTCCACGAACTGTCGGTAGAGAAAATGGCTTATCCATTCCTTTAGCTGGGCAAGCGCTACTTTTTTTTGTCTTTCCTTAAGGTCTATCATAGCTTTTTTTCTTTCTAGCTACTGATATATAAAGGTTGCGGAAAAAAACGAAAAACTTTTTCTTTTCATAACATTTTTAAAACAACTCTCACCAAGGGAGCTTATGAGGATAATAATCACTTCAGGCACAGGAGAAGGGCTTACTGAACTGAGCGCTTTTGACAATGCATTGCACCAAGCAGGCATTGCTAACTATAACCTGATAAGGCTTAGCTCTGTGATACCTCCTGGTTCTGAGATTGTAATCAAGAAGATTGACTGGAATAATAAGGAGTACGGCCATAGATTGTACCTTGTGTATAGCGAATTCTCTGCTACAAAGCCTGGGGGAGAGGCTTGGGCAGGCCTTGGATGGATTACGGATGAAAAGACAGGTAAGGGCTTGCTTGTGGAGCATCACGGCTCATCAGAGGCAAAAGTCAAGAAACAGATCAATGATTCTTTGAAGAGGATGCAGGATTACAGGCCTGACAACTACGGTAAGGTAAGCCATAAGGTTGTTGGCATCAAATGCAAGGGCAAGCCTGTCTGCGCAATAGTGGCTGCGGTGTATAAGAGTGAAGGCTGGGATTAGGATAAATATTTCTTCCTATTTAACGAACTCAACCCCTTCCATTCCCTTGAAGGCATTGTCTCCTGTGAGGAATTTCATGCCTCTTGACCTTGCGATAATATAGCCTATGCAGTCGGCGTATGATAATTTTTTTTTCTTGTTTTTGTAGCGGAATTCATTTGCGTTCTTTATTATTTCATCACTTATTTTTATAACGAAATCCTTGAGCTGGTCGTATTTTGCGTCAGCTACTTCTTTTCCTAATTCTCTTAAAATCCTATAGTGCAACTCTATCAGATTAAGCCTTGTAGTTACAAACCTGATGTTATGAACATATTCGCTGTAGCCTGGGCTTCCGATTACTATTTCATAAAGAGCATAGCTGTCAAAAAAATATGTCTCTTCTAATCCCATCCTCTTCTCGCCTCGTTTTTCATTGCTTGGGCGCTCCCTTTCAGCTTCAGGCTTCCAAATATCGCGCTCAAGTCAGCCTTCTTGACTACTTCAACCAATATTGTTTCGTCAGGCTTCAACTTATGTTCCTCCACAAAGCTTTTCGGGAACACTCCGCCTAATGAGTTGCCCCATTTCCTTAGCGTTACTTCGACTGCCATGTTAATCACCTAAACTTTAGTTATATTTAAGTTATATTTATGTATAACTTATATTTAAAGGTTTGCATTGGCTGGCCAGCTGTAAGCTTAATCAGCTGGTTAATAAAACGTTATGGTGAAATTTCGTGATGCTTCCGGCAGGAGCGGAGGTTTTTTTAAAACTAAACATTTATATATTCCTTTTCTAAGGTTTAAATTCATGCTCAGCCCTGTTGATTATGAGTCTTTGAAGAATCGTATTGCTACTGAGGATGCTAAGTCTTGGCATTGGCACGGCAAAGAAGCCTTGTTTGACAGGGTCAAGGATGCTTTTCATAGGCTTCA
>Ga0315286_10001927_pt1 | contig 19178 bp, 15 predicted proteins | sample YL17G10_0_MG_FD_205038 | JGI IMG/M metagenome (GOLD analysis project Ga0315286, IMG submission 205038) | Sediment microbial communities from Yellowstone Lake, YNP, Wyoming, USA - YL17G10_0 | ecosystem: Environmental > Aquatic > Freshwater > Lake > Sediment | place: USA: Wyoming | collected... | reverse complement strand
AAGGGCGGGCTGAGTGCGGGCCGTGTGCAGTCCGTGACCGTGCGCATCATCTGCGAGCGCGAGCGCGCGATCCAGGCCTTCGAGCCCGAGGAGTACTGGTCGATCACGGCCCACCTGCAGGGCGCTGCACCCCCGCCGTTTGCCGCCAAGCTTGTCAAAAAGGGCAAAGAGAAGATCACCATACCGAACGAAGCGGCGGCCCGGCAGATCCTGCACGAAATCACCGGTGCGCCCTTCATCGTGGAGAAGGTCCAGAAGAAGACCGTCCGCAAGAACCCGGCACCCCCGTTCACGACGAGCAAGCTGCAGCAGGAGTCCATCCGCAAGCTGCGGTTCACCGCCAAGAAGACCATGATGCTGGCCCAACAGCTCTACGAAGGCATCGACTTGGGGCCCGGGGAGCCGGTGGGCCTCATCACCTACATGCGCACCGATTCGGTGCGGATCGCGGAGGTAGCCGCCGCCGAGGCGCAGGAGCTCATTCGCGAGCGCTTCGGCAACAATTTCGCTCTGGAAAAGCCCCGCTACTTCAAGAACCCGAAACAGTCCCAGGATGCGCATGAAGCCATCCGCCCCACCTCGGTCTTCAACACGCCGGAAAAAGTGGCCCCCCATCTCAGCGCCGACCAACTGGCACTCTACCAGCTGATCTGGCAGCGCTTCATCGCCTCCCAGATGCCGGAGGCCCTGATCGACCAGGTGACCGCATCCATCAAAGCTGCGGCTTACCTCTTCACCGCCACCGGCTCCGCCGTCAAGTTTGCGGGCTTCATGACGCTCTACCGCGCAGAGGAGGAGGATGGCAACGGCGACAAGGGCCGGGAGCAGCTCCCGGACCTGAACGAGGGCGCCCGCCTGGACCTCCACCGCCTGGAGCCCAAACAGCATTTCACCCAGCCGCCGCCGCGCTTCTCGGAGGCATCGCTCGTGAAGGAGCTGGAGGAGAACGGCATCGGCCGCCCCAGCACCTACGCCTCCATTCTGTCCACCATTCGGGACAAAGGCTACGTGGACATGCTGCGGGGCTACTTCCGGCCGAGCGAGCTCGGCTTCATCGTGAACGACCTGCTGGTGATGAGCTTCTCGGATGTCTTCGACGTCGAGTTCACCGCGAAGATGGAAAACAACCTGGACCTGGTCGAAACCGACCAGGTCAACTCCCAGGAGATCTTGAGCCAGTTCTACACACCGTTCAAAAAGGACCTCGACACCGCGGCCGAGAAGATGGTGAGCATCAAGGGGGTGGGCTTCGCTACCGACCTGAGCTGCCCGGAGTGCGGCAACATCCTGCACATCAAGATCGGGAAAAACGGCCACTTCATCGCCTGCAGCGCTTACCCCGAGTGCCGGTACTCGCGCGACTACACCCGCGACGAGAAAGGCCACATCCAGCCGGTGTCACCGCCGGCCGACGAGGTGACGGATAAGGTCTGCGAGAAGTGCGGCAAACCCATGGTCATCAAGCGGGGCCGCTACGGCGATTTTATAGCCTGCAGCGGCTTTCCGGACTGCAAGAACACCCAGTCCCTGTCCGTCAACGGCGGTGCCAAGAGCACCGGCGTTACATGCCCGGAGCCGGGCTGCACCGGCGAGATCCTGGAAAAGACATCCAAGCGCGGCAAGGTGTTCTACGGCTGCAACCGCTACCCGGACTGCGGCTTCGCCACCTGGAACAAGCCCGTCGCCCGGGAGTGCCCGGCCTGCGGGGCCAAATTACTGGTGGAGCGCACGACCAAGAAACAGGGGACCGTCCATTCGTGCCTGAATCCGGATTGCGGGTTCAAGGAGCAGGTCGGGTAAATCAACGGGGTCAACCGACTCCGTTGAATTCATTCGAGTTCATCACAAGCGATGAACTCGCAAGAAGTCATCCGCATCGATGGCTTTGTAAAGAGGCCAAGTTCAAGGCGCGCGAAGCGCGTGGAGTGAGGCGTACTTCCAGTACGCCGCAGCGACAGCGCGCTGAAGCGCAACGCCGAAATTGGACTATTTACGAAGCCATCACAATTCGCTTGACATTGCTTCGGCGGCCTGTTAGCGTGAAAGGCAATTCAACTCCAACGGGCATTTTATGCAGAAGATCGCCATTATCAACATGATCGTCCTTATGCTCATTCTTATCGTCGGCCTCATTACCGGCGATGAGAAACAGGGGCTGGTAATGGCGTAAGCAAAGCATCCCGAAAATAAAAAATCCGTTACCAGCCCTGGAGGCGGTAACGGATTTTTTTTTGCTCAAACTCGACAGGGAGACGACGGCATGATGCTGACAGGCGCCCAGATCCTGATGACCATCCTGAAAGACGAGAACGTGGACACCCTTTTCGGCTTTCCCGGAGGGGCCGTCATCGACATTTACGACGAGCTTGCCCGAACCGACATCCGTCACATACTGGTCCGGCATGAGCAGGGCGCGGTGCACGCCGCCGACGGTTATGCCCGGGCGAGCGGTAAGGTGGGGGTGTGCCTGGTCACCTCCGGGCCCGGGGCCACCAACACGGTGACCGGGATCGCCTCGGCCTACGCCGACTCCATTCCCATCGTCGTGCTCACCGGCCAGGTGCCGACCCATCTCATCGGCAACGACGCCTTCCAGGAAGTGGACATCGTCGGCATCACGCGCTCCTGCACCAAGCACAACTACCTCGTCGAGTCGATCGCCGACCTGGCCCGGATTCTCAAGGAGGCCTTCTACCTCGCCCGCTCGGGCCGGCCCGGGCCGGTGCTCGTCGACATCCCGAAAAACATCGCCAGCGCCAAAACCGACTTTACACCCCCCGGGGAGGTGCGCCTGCGCTCGTACAACCCGACTTACCGGCCGAACCAGAAGCAACTGCGCGAGGTCGTCCGGCTCCTCCAGGCAGCCGAGCGCCCGCTGATCTTTGCCGGAGGGGGGGTGATCCTCTCCGGGGGTGCGGCCGAGCTGACGCACCTGGCGCGGGCGGCCCGCATCCCCGTCACGACCTCGCTGATGGGCCTGGGCGCGTTCCCGGGCTCAGATCCGCTCTTTCTCGGGATGATCGGGATGCACGGCACCTACGCGGCCAACATGAGTGCATCGACCTGCGACCTCATGCTGGCCGTCGGCGTGCGCTTCGACGACCGCGTGACCGGGAAAACCGACACGTTCGCGCGCCAGGCCGCCATCGTGCACATCGACATCGACCCGACCTCGATCCGCAAGAACATCCCGGTCAGCGTTCCCCTCGTCGGCGACTGCCGCATCAGCCTGCAGATGTTGAACGAGATGACCGGGGCTACTGCCGGTAGCACGCGCTTCCCCGCGCGCGGCGAGTGGCTCGGCCGGATCGCGGAATGGAAGCAGGCCCAGCCGCTGTCGTATCATCAGGGGGAGTCCATCAAGCCCCAGCAGGTCGTCGAAAAAGTTTACGAGCTGACCCGGGGCGAGGCGATCATCACCACCGAGGTCGGCCAGAACCAGATGTGGGCCGCCCAGTTTTACCGGTTCGATCACCCCAACCACTTCATCACCTCCGGCGGGCTGGGTTGCATGGGCTTCGGGCTGCCGGCGGCCATTGGCGCCCAGATCGCCTGCCCGGACAAGGTGGTGGTGGACATCGCCGGCGACGGCAGCATCCAGATGAACATTCAGGAGATGGCCACCGCCGTCCAGTACGGCCTGCCCATCAAGATCGTCATCCTCAACAACGGCTACCTCGGCATGGTGCGCCAGTGGCAGGAGCTTTTCTACGGCCGGCGCTACAGCTTTACCCGCATGAATCACGCGCCGGACTTCGTCAAGCTGGCCGAGGCTTACGGCGCGGTGGGCCTGCGGGCAACCCGCCCCGAGGAGGTGGAGCCGGTGCTGAGGCAGGGCCTGGCGGAACGCAAGCCGGTGATCATGGACTTCGTGGTCGAGGCCGAGGAGGGCGTCTACCCGATGGTCCCGTCCGGTGCGCCGATCACCGAAATGCTCTTGGTGTGACAAAGGAGACTCTGGATGGCGGAAGACAAACATGTCATGACCATGCTGGTAGACAATCAGCCCGGCGTCACGTCGCGGGTGACGGGTCTTTTCAGCGGCAAGGGCTTCAACATCGAAAGCATCTGCGGCAGCCCGACCAACGACCCCAACGTGTCGCGCATCACCATCGTGACCCGGGCCAACCCGCCGGTCATCGAGCAGATCGAAAAACAGCTGCGCAAACTCGTCAACGTCATCAAGCTGCGCAGCCTCAACGGGCCCAAGTCGGTCCGGCGCGAGCTCGCCCTCATCTGCGTCCATGCCAAGGCCGAGCAGCGCGCCGAGGTACTGCGGATCGTGGACATCTTCCGGGGCAAAATCGTCGACGCGGGCCTCGAGCACTTCATCATCGAAGTGACCGGCGAAGAGGCGAAGATCCAGGCCGTCCTGAACCTGCTCAAACCCATCGGAATCAAGAAGCTCGCCCGGACGGGCATGATCGGGTTGATCCGGGAACCGAAATAGAAGGCTGCAAGGGGCCAAGGGGTCCAGGGTTCAAGTGCCGGACAACTTCCTTTCCACTTGACCCCTTGAACCCTGGAACCCTCGAAAACTCGTAACGCACAGGTTCGAGAAGACAACCACAAAGAAATAAAACTGCAAAACGAAGGAGCAATCCGATGGCAACATTCGATTTCGGCGGAATGATGGAAGAGGTGGTGAAGGACGACGAGTTCCCCCTGCAGCGCGCCCGGGAGGTTTTGAAAAACGAGGTGGTGGCGGTGATCGGCTACGGCGTCCAGGGGCCGGGCCAAGCGCTCAACATGCGCGACAACGGCATCCGGGTCATCGTGGGGCAACGCACGGGCGGCACGTCCTGGCAGCGGGCGGTGGACGACGGGTTCGTCCCCGGCGAGACGCTCTTTTCACCGGAAGAGGCGGCCCGGCGCGCCACCGTGGTGCAGTACCTGCTCTCGGATGCCGGGCAGGCGGCCATGTGGCCGAAGATCAAAGCCTGTCTCTCGGAGGGCAATACGCTGTATTTCTCCCACGGCTTTTCCATCGTCTACAAGGACCAGACCGGGATCATCCCGCCGCCCAACGTGGACGTCGTCCTGGTGGCGCCCAAGGGCTCCGGCCGCACGGTGCGCACGAACTTCCTGAACGGCTCCGGCATCAACGCGAGCTTCGCCGTCTTCCAGGACTACACCGGCAAGGCCCGGGAGAAGACCCTGGCCCTGGGGATCGCCATCGGCTCGGGTTACCTCTTCCCCACCACCTTCGAACGCGAAGTCGTGAGCGACCTGACCGGCGAGCGGGGCGTCCTGATGGGCGCTCTCGCCGGGGTCATGGAAGCCCAGTACAGCCTACTGCGCAAGCACGGCCACACCCCGAGCGAGGCGTTCAACGAAACCGTGGAGGAGCTCACCCAGAGCCTCATCGGGCTGGTGGGCGAAAAGGGCATGGACTGGATGTTCGCCAACACTTCCACCACGGCCCAGCGCGGGGCCCTGGACTGGGCACCCCGGTTCCGGGACGCGGTGGCCCCGGTCTTCGATGAGCTCTACCAGCGGGTCAAGAGCGGCCAGGAGACCCGGCGGGTGATCGAGGCCAACAGCACCCCGGACTACCGCGAAAAACTCGACCGGGAGCTTGCCGTCATGCACAACTCCGAGATGTGGCGGGCCGGTGCGACTGTGCGCTCGCTCAGGCCCGAAAACCGGAAATAACCGTTCGGGGGTTTTCCACCCCGGTGGAGACACCAATGGAACCGATCTTCGTTTACGACACGACACTCCGCGACGGCACCCAGGGCGAGAACATATCCTTCAGCGCCGAGGAAAAGCTTAAGATCGCCCTGCGCTTGGACGACATCGGCATTCACTACATTGAAGGCGGATGGCCCGGCTCGAACCCCAAGGACCTGCGTTTCTTCGAGCTGGCGAAAACGGTGAGATTCAAAAGCGCCCGGCTGGCGGCGTTCGGCTGCACCCGCCGGCCCGGTGTCCCAGCCGCCGCGGACGAGAAGCTGCAGGCGCTCATCGACTGCGGGGCCGGGGTCGTGACCATCTTCGGCAAGAGCTGGGACCTGCACGTCACCCAGGTGATGGAAAACCGTCTGGAGGAGAACCTGGCCATGATCCGGGACACGGTGGCCTGCCTGAGGCAAAACGGCCGCGAAGTGGTCTACGACGCGGAGCACTTCTTCGACGGCTTCCAGCACAACCGCGACTACGCGCTTCAGAGCATCGTGGCCGCCGCCGAGGGTGGGGCCGACTTCGTCGTGCTGTGCGACACCAACGGCGGCAGCCTGCCCTGCGACGTCGAGGCCATGTTCGCCGAGGTGCGCGCGCGCTTCCCCCGGGTACGGCTCGGCATCCACACCCACAACGACTGCGGGCTGGCGCTCGCCAATTCCATTGCGGCCGTGCGCGCGGGTGCGGTCATGGTGCACGGAACGATCAACGGCTTTGGCGAGCGCTGCGGCAACGCCGACCTCACCGCCGTGATCCCCGTCCTGAGCCTGAAGATGAACCGGGTCTGCATTCCGGCGGAGAACCTCAAGAAGCTCAAATCGCTGTCGCGTTTCGTGAACGAAACCGCCAACGTCGTGCCGGTACACAGCCGGCCCTTCGTCGGCCGCAGCGCCTTCGCCCACAAAGGCGGTGTCCACGTGAGCGCCGTCATGAAGGTACCGGAGGCCTACGAGCACATGGACCCGCAGCGGGTCGGCAACGAGCGCCGCGTGCTCGTCTCCGACCTGTCCGGCCGCAGCAACGTGGCGTACAAGGCGCGCGAGCTCGGCGTCGAGCTCGACGATGCGGGGACCGACAGCCGCCGCATCGTAACCGAGATCAAACAGCTCGAGCAGGACGGCTACCAGTTCGACGTGGCGGACGGCTCCTTCAAAATCCTCTTGGAGAAGCTGACCGAGACCTTCACGCCGCTTTTCGAGCTTGAGTCCTTCCGTGTCACCATCGAAAAAGACAAGGGCCAACCCTGCCAGTCCCACGCCACGGTTAAGGTCGCGGTGGGCGGCAAGCACGAGATCACGGCTGCCGAGGGCTACGGTCCGGTCAGCGCCCTGGACAACGCGCTGCGCAAGGCCCTGGGGCGCTTCTTCCCGGACCTCGACACCATGCGGCTGGTGGACTTCAAGGTGCGCGTGATCGACGGCAGCCGCGGCACGGCCGCCCGGGTGCGGGTGCTGATCGACTCCCGGGACCAGGACCAGATCTGGAGCACCATCGGCGTCTCGGAGGACATCATCGAAGCCAGCTGGCACGCGCTGGCGGACAGTTTCCAGTTCAAACTGGCACGCGAGAAGGAAATCCGCGAGGCCGCGCAGGAATCATCACCGTTTCAGACGAACCCCCCAACAACCCCCTGCAAGGAGTGACTTCCATGACCGACCGCGTCATCATTTTCGACACGACACTCCGGGATGGCGAGCAGAGCCCGGGGGCGAGCATGAACACCGCGGAGAAGCTGCGGATTGCGTTCCAGCTCGAAAAGCTGGGGGTCGACGTGCTCGAGGCCGGTTTTCCGGCGGCTTCCGAAGGCGACTTCGAAGCCGTCACCCAGATCGCGGACCGGCTGAAGAAGACCGAGGTCGCCGCCCTCGCCCGCACCACCCGGGCGGACATCGACCGCGCCTGGCAGGCGGTCCGGCACGCCGTCCGGCCGCGCATCCACACCTTCATCGCCACCTCCGACATCCACCTCCAATACAAGCTCAAGATGAGCCGCGATGCGGTCGTTCAGGCCGCCGTCGACGCCGTGACGTACGCCAAGTCCCTCACGGACAACGTGGAGTTCTCGGCCGAAGACGGCTCGCGTAGCGACCGCGACTACCTGTGCCGCGTGTTCGAGGCGGCAATCGACGCCGGTGCGACCACCGTGAACCTGCCCGACACGGTCGGGTACGCGCTCCCGGAGGAGTTCGCCGCCCTCGTGCGCCACATCCGCAAGCACACGCCCAACATCCACAAGGCGATCCTGAGCGTGCACTGCCACGACGACCTCGGTCTAGCCACTTCCAACACCCTCTCGGCCATCCACGCCGGCGCGCGGCAGGCGGAGGTGACGATCAACGGCATCGGCGAGCGCGCCGGCAACGCGTCCCTGGAAGAAGTCGTCATGGCCCTGCACACGCGCGCCAACTACCTGAAGGCGGTGACCGGCATCAAGACCGAGTTCATCCACCCGACCAGCCGCCTGGTCAGCATGATCACCGGCCTCCTCGTGCAGCCCAACAAGGCCATCGTCGGCGCCAATGCCTTTGCCCACGAAGCCGGTATCCACCAGGATGGGATTCTCAAGCACCCCATGACCTACGAGATCATGAAGCCGGAGACGATCGGGCTCAGCACCCACAAGCTTATCCTCGGCAAACACTCGGGACGTCACGCGCTGCGAACCCACCTCAAGGACCTGGGCTACGACCTCTCCGACGAGGAGTTGAGCCTGGTCTTCACCCAGTTCAAGCAACTGGCCGACAAGAAAAAGCACGTGATGGACGAGGATCTCGAAGCCATCGTCGCCGAGGGCATCCTGCGCACCCGGGATGTCTTCGTGCTGGACTACCTGCACGTCACGGCGGGGACCACGGTGCTCCCGATGGCCAGCGTGCGGCTGATGATCCACGGCCGGCCGGCCCAGGATGCCGGCTACGGCAACGGGCCGATCGACGCCGCTTACAACACCATCGCCAAGCTGACGGGCACGAACTCCGAACTGCTGCGGTTTTCGATCAGCGCGCTGACCGGCGGCACCGACGCCATGGGCGAGGTGACGGTGCGCCTGAGGGAAAACGGGCTGCTCGCCCTCGGTAAGGGTGCAGACCCGGACATTATCACCGCCAGCGCCAAGGCCTACATCAACGGCCTGAACCGCATGGAATATCTCAAGGCGCACCCAGTGCAGGAAGCGGCGATGCTGTAACAGCGCCTGCGGCGCGCAAGCGCGAAGCTCACATCAGATGATCTCCAGACTCCCGATGAGATCGCTGATCTTCGCGATCCCGTGGCGCGCGAGGTAGGCTTCGATCCCGTCGACGATGTCCAGGGCGGCGCGGGGGTTGATGAAGTTGGCGGTGCCGATCTGAACGGCCGATGCGCCGGCGATGAAAAACTCGATCGCATCCTCGGCCCTCACGATGCCGCCGATGCCGATCACCGGCACACGCACCGCCTGGGCCACCTGCCACACCATGCGCACGGCCACCGGCCGGATGGCCGGGCCGGACAGCCCGCCGGTGATGTTGGCGAGCCGGGGTCGCCGGGTTTCGATGTCGATCACCATGCCGGTGAGGGTGTTGATCAGGGAGAGCGCGTCGGCCCCGGCATCCTCCGCGCTGCGCGCGATCTGTGTGATGTCGGTAACGTTCGGCGAGAGCTTCACGATGACGGGCTTGCGGGTCTTGCGCCGGACGGCCTTCACGACACCGGCCGCCGCTTGCGGGTCCACCCCGAACACGACACCGCCCGCCTTCACGTTGGGGCAGGAAATATTGACCTCGAGTCCCGCCACTCCATCGATCGACTCGATGCGCTCGGCGAGCGCGGCATATTCTGCGACCGTCGTCCCGTAGATGTTGGCGATGATCGGCGGTGCCAGGCTGCGCAGAAATGGCAGCTTCTCCGCTTCGAAGGCGTCGATGCCGACATTTTCCAGTCCGATGGCGTTCAGCATGCCGCAGGGGGTCTCCACGATGCGCGGCGGCCGGTTGCCCTTGACGGGTTTCAGCGCCAGCCCCTTGACGACGATCGCCCCCAGGCGGTTCAGGTCGACCAGCAGTGAGAATTCCCGCGCGTAGCCGAATGTCCCGGAAGCGGTCATGACCGGGTTCCGGAGCGTGAGTCCCGCTATATCGACAGCCATCTGCGGTTTGCGGTCCATGGGATTCTGTCTTACCACAGCCGGGCCGGTTGTCAAGAAAACCGCAGCCGAAATTCAAGTCCCACCGTCGCGCTTGCGCGGCGGCTCTCCCGGTGCTATTATTTCAAATGAATTCGGTAGGCTGAACATCACAGGCAAACGCCCATGGACCTTTCCCCATATTGGGAATCCATCATCGACACCATGAAGGAAGGCCTGCTGGTCGTCAACCCGGAGGGGACGATCATCGCCGTCAACCCTGCGGCCGAAGCCTTGACCGGTTACTCGGCGCAGGAGCTCATCGGCAGCTCCTGCCGCGTGCTCGACTGCACGGGCTGCGTCATTTATGGCGACGGGCCCGGCGAAAAGTGGTGCAAACTGTTTCAGGAGGGAATGGTCAAAGCCAAGAAGTGCCTGATCACCCACAAAGACCACCGCTCCGTCAGTGTCGTCAAGAACGCGACGGTGCTGCATGGCCCGGGCGGCCGGATCATCGGTGCGGTCGAAACCCTGACGGATATTTCCGATTTCGTGCGCCAGCAGGAAGAGATCATGGCGCTGCGCAAGACCCTGGACCTGAGCGACAACTACTTCGGGATCCTCGGCAAATCCGCACCCATGCAACGCCTCTTCGCGATGATCGAAAGTGTCGCTCAGTCGGACGCCCCGGTGATCATCAACGGCCAGAGCGGCACCGGCAAGGAGATGGTGGCGCGCGCCATTCACTGGGCGAGCCCGCGCCAGGATAAACCCTTCATCAAGGTCAGCTGTGCTGCGCTGAACGAGAACCTGCTCGAGACCGAGCTCTTCGGCCACGTCAAGGGAGCTTACACCGGCGCCGACCGCAGCCGGGTGGGCCGCTTCGAGGCGGCCCACGGCGGCAGCATCTTCCTGGACGAAATCGGCGACATCCCCCCCGCCACCCAGGTCAAGCTGCTGCGGGTGCTGGAGGAGAAGCAGATCGAGCGGGTCGGGGACCACACGCCCATCCCGGTGGACGTGCGCATCATCACGGCCACGAACAAGAATCTCGAGGACCTCATGGCCCGGGGCGCGTTCCGCGAAGACCTGTATTTCCGGATCCATGTCTTCCCGCTCACCATCCCGCCCCTCCGGGAACGGCCGGAGGACATCCCCATCATCATCCAGCACTTCGTCGGGCAGAGCAACGCGACGTCGGGCAAGAAAATCGCCGGCCTGTCCCCCGCGGCGGTCGCCCGGCTGACGTCCTACACCTGGCCCGGCAACGTGCGCGAGCTGCGCAACGCCATCGAATACGCCCTGGTGCTGTGCCCGGGCGGGGAAATCGGCGCCCACCACCTGCCGCACAAGATCGCGCCGGCCGGCGACTGCCCGCCCTCCGCCGAGCCCCTGGAGGTGCGCGAGCGGAATGAACTGGTGCAGGTCCTGCGCCAGGTGGGCGGAAACCAGTCCGCGGCCGCCCGGCAGTTGGGGGTGAGCCGCGTCACCGTGTGGAAGCGGATGAAGAAACATCACATCGACCTCACCCGCGACGTGACCTGAGCCCGGCACGGCCGTCATGCAAGCGAACCGACCCGCGCACCCCGATCGTATCGCCCTTATCTCGCCCCCGTGGCCGCTCTACACCCGGCCGTCGATCCAGATCGGCGCCCTGAAAGCCTTTGTCCGGTCCCGCTTTCCGGCCGTCGAGGTCTCCGCCCACCACGTTTACCTGCGCGTCGCCGAAGCCATCGGCTACAAGCGGTATCACGCGATCTCGGAACGGACCTGGCTGGCCGAAAGCGTGTTCGCGGCTCTCCTCTACCCCGACCGGGCAGAGACGATCGCCAGGCTCTTCCGCCGGGAGGCCTCCGGCAACCCCGAACTGAGCGGCATGGACTTCTCCCGCCTCGCCTCGCAGGTGGAGGCGGCGACCGAGGCATGGATGTCCTCCACGAACTGGGGCGAATTCCGCCTGCTCGGTTTCACCAGCGTGCTCTGCCAGCTCACGGCCTGCCTCTACCTCATCCAGAAGATCAAGCAGCGCCACCCGCGGCTCACCATGGCCGTGGGGGGATCCGCGTTCAGCGCCGAGTCGGCCCCGGCGGCCCTGAAGCTCTTTCCCGAAATCGACGTGGTCGTTTTCGGCGAAGGCGAACTCCCGCTCGCCCACCTCGTTCAGCACCACGTGCTCGAACACGTCGATCTCACCGCCCTACCCCCGGCCAACGGGATCCGGATCCGCGGACAGACCGCTTCCGATCGCACCCCCCGCGACTTCTACCAGCTGGAAAACCTGGACCACCTGCCGCACCCGGATTTTGACGACTTTTTCGAGGTCCTTTCAGGGTTCGACCCCTTGCGGCGGTTTTTCCCCACCCTGCCGGTTGAGATTTCGCGCGGGTGCTGGTGGCCGCGGAAAACCGGCCCCGGGCCGGCGGAAGGCTGCGCGTTCTGCAACCTCAACCTGCAGTGGCACGGCTATCGCGCGAAGTCGGCTCCCCGGGTGGTGGCGGAGATCGACCGCCTCACGAGCCGCTACAAAACGCTTTCGGTGGCGATCATGGACAACGTGCTGCCGAAAGAATCGACGGCGGACATCTTGCGGGGGCTCTCCGCGCTGAAGAAGGACATAGCCCTGTTCGCGGAGATCCGGGCCACCACGCCGTTCAAGGAGCTGAAGCTGATGCGTACGGCCGGCCTGCGGACGGTGCAGGTGGGGATCGAGGCCCTGAGCACCCGGCTGCTCCGCAAGTTGCGCAAGGGGACGACTGCCATTCAGAACCTCGAAATCATGAAGCACTGCGAGGCCCTGGGCATCGCCAACTTGGCCAATATCATCGCCCACTTCCCGGGCAGCGACGAGCAGGACGTGTACGAAACCCTGCGCGCAATCGAGTTCGCCTTTGCCTTCCGGCCCCCCAAGTTCGTCAGCTTCTGGCTAGGCTCGGGCAGCTCGGTCTGGAACCGGCCGGAGGACTACGGGATCCGGGACGTGGCCAACCACCCCCACTGGCGCAAGCTCTTTCCGCCATCCGTCTTCCGCAACCTCCCGCTCACGGTCCAATCCTACCGCGGCGGCCTCGGCCGGCAACGCACGCTTTGGCAACCCGTGCGGCAAAAAATCAGCGCCTGGGAAAAAGCCTACAGCAACCTCCACCAAACCCCCTTCCACGAACCCATCCTGACCTACCGCGACGGGGAGGATTTCCTGATCATCCGCGAGCGCCGGCCCGAGGGGGAATCCGCCAGCCATCGCCTGGAGGGAAAATCCCGACAGATATACCTTTTTTGCGAACACCACCGCCCGCTGAAGCGGATCCTGGAGAGCTTCCCAAGCCTCTCGCAGGACGCCGTCACGGATTTTCTGAACACGATGATCGCCCAGAAGCTGGTCTTCGAGGAGAACGGCACCTATCTCAGCCTGGCGGTGCCGGAGAAGCGCCCGCTGTAGCCTTTCCGGCGCCCAGGCAGAGAGTCTCCGACCGCAGAGCGGGTGGCTTCAGGTTACCCCCTCAAAGGGGGCGGCACCAAACTGTGGCAACTAAATCCTAAATCCGAAGCACGAAATCCGAAACAAATTCAACTGATCCAAATCCAAACAAAACCAGACACATCAATATACTGCTTCTGCTTGCGACGAGTCGTGCTCATCTGGTGCTTCTTAGTTTCGAGCATTTGAGAATTCGGATTTCGTATTTGTTTGGAATTTCGATATTCGATATTCGAATTTCGACTGATCGCGTTTACCCCGGATCGGTAGAACCTCTCCGGGTCCTCCACCAGAGGTGGCGGGTTCAGAGAAGAACTAAGGCCGGTCCAGGACGGGCGGGTGGGAATAGTTCAGGAGCGGTTTGGCTTGCCCGGCGGATGGGGCTGGAATTTGACGCCGATGCCTTTCGAGTCGGATCGCACCACCTCACCGACGCGCACAACCAGTTTTTGCTTTTTCTTGAGAGGGATCATCACCGACACCTTTTGCCCGACGGGCACCGGTTCCTCGCACTTGATGAACACGCCGCCCTGGCTGGCATCAAGGATCTCGCCGCGGACGCGGCGCTTTTTGCCTTCGATCAGCGTGGGGATGGCGCACGGTTTGCGCGCATGCCGGCGGGATTCGGCGCCTTTGCCCGCCTGCTTCCGGCGGTCGACCCGGGACTGGATCTCGACCCCGTATCCGTAGTCGAAGACGGAATCTTCGAGAAACTTGCGCCACTTGATGCGGGCCCGATAACACTCGTACACATTCGACTCGGAGCCGAACGGCGAGTCGTTGATCCCGGCGAAGATCTCTATCCCGGGCACCAAGTAGAAGTCCGATTCGAAATATATGCCTTTCTTGCTGTAGTTGACCATGCGGGCCTCGTACATCACGCCGCCCTCAAAATCCTCCAAGACGATCCTGGCCGAGTGCTGAAGCCGGGCGTCGGATCGGTTTTCAGTGTTCTGCGCTGGCATTGGGGGTCTCTCGTGATCTCACAGGGGCGGATGGAAGGGCTCTCAGTTGCTGCCCAAATCGTATTTCTTCAACAGGTCCTTGATCGCCTCTTCCAGCAGGTCGTTCTGGCGTTTTTCGAGCTGCGCGGCCAGAATTTTAACCTGTCGGATCAAGTCCGAATCCAGGGTAGTGTTGTACATCTTGCGTTTGCCCATGGCGTATGCCGTGTCAAGTCCCATAAAGTCCGTATTCTCTCCGGTATCCCGATGAACGTTTGGCGCAAGCCTCAATCGCTGCAGCGATAGATCATGGCCGCCGCTGCAAACGGATAATCACCGATCCACACCAGGTGGGTGGCATTCATCATGTCGGCTTTTCTCAGCACCCTTTCCTGGGCATCGTAGGTGAATTTGGGGTTTATCTGAGGAGCCCCCATGTCGGCTATTTCCGAAAGGTAGCCGAGGCAGGTACAATTCCGCACCATGGGGTCCACGGTGACGGCCACTCTATAGGGCTCGGTATTGGCGCACCCCAGCATCAAAACGAACAGAAACAGCAGCACGATCCTGCACCCGGTCGATCTCAATCTCTTTGCCCTTCCCTGGCCTGACCGGCGGAGCTGCGTGGCGCGCGGCCCATCCCCGCCGATCGGCAATCTTCCGAATATTATTGTTAATTCTACAATAAGTCGCCGGGGTTGTCAAAAAATGAAACGGCCGATTCACGATTTTAGTTATTATTTCAATCTGATATGTCATATTTGAGCCGCCTTGGGTTGTTCAGCGGACGCGGGAAGGGCCTTCAGAGGCGGGCCAAAAAATCACTGATCGTGCGATAGACCCTGGCGGTATCGTCACCGACCAGAATGCCGTGACGGTTGAAATTGAATAGGATGAATTGCTTGTCCACGCTGCCGAGCATGTCGAAGATCTTGCGGGACCCCTTGGGATCGACCACCGGATCCCCGCTGGCCTGAAGGAGCAGGGCCGGAACGGTGATCTGGCTCAACCGCGGCTCCAGATCGTCCATGAGCCGTTCGATCTCGCGCACGCCGGAGACCGGGTTGCGGACATAGTTGATGTGCGGGTTTTCCGGACGGTTGTCTACGAATTCCATCTTGGGCCCCGGGCTCTTGGTTTTGTTCACCAGCCGGTTCCACAGGTCCACTGCCGGCGCGAAGCGCGCTGTGAAATCCCTCAGGTGCATGGGTGCGGACACGGCGACCACGCCGGCTACCGACGGCACGCGGGCGGCTAAATGCAGGGCCAGCCCGGCGCCGGTGGAAAATCCCCCGGCCACGACGCGCCGGCAGATGCTGCTCATGATGGCGTACCCGGCTTCGATCGACCGGAGCCAGTCGTGGCAGGTGCGGATGGACAGGTCTTCGGGCGACGTGCCGTGCCCCTTCAGCCGGGGGGCATAGACCCAGTAGCCTTGGCGGCCGAGATATTCGGCAAGCCCCTTCACCTCGAGCGGGGCGGCCAAGTAACCGTGGCAGAGAACGACGCCGAGGTCGCGCGATTTGCCTTTGACGAGCAACGGCATGCCCACGTCCATGGGCTTGGACTCGTTTTCGACAAAAAAAGATTTGTAGTCGGCCGTGTACTCCTCGACCGCCTCCCGCAGCAGGTGTTCCCTGACCTTTCGGCGCACCCAGAAGGTCGGCAGCCAGGCGACCCGGCGCACGCAGCGCTGAAGTTCCTTGAGTGGCTCGACCGCGTTGGCCATCACATCGAGGGGGTTATCGATCCGGGCGCGATGAAAGCTGTACGGTGATGAAAATTTCCTGCGATCTTTGAGCAGGCCATCCTCCGTCTTCCAGAGGTTGCCTTTTTCCAGGGCGATCTCGACGAAATCTTTGACGATGCCGAGGCGGTCATCGCACACCAGATGGAGTTGGGACCCGGAAAGGCCGCGGTGCAGATGGATACCCGGCATGCTCCGCAGTTCAGCGGCCGCCAGGAACACCCGGCGGCACAGGTCGTCGACGCGTATCCGGATGCCGGGAATCCGCCGCAGGATGGAGGCAAACAGGTGATCGTGGTTGACGGTGGTCATGCCGTAGATGGCGGTCATGTATTGCTCCATCAGCTTGACGGATTCGCGCCGAATGGCCTTGCGCGAGTGGATGGGGTCGTCGAAGCCAATGGGGGACGGGGCGGCGATGTCCCTCACGATGGTGAGGCGCTGCAAGCAGCCGTGGACCGGGATGGGCTTTCCGAAGCGGATGTCGATGTCGACCCCGGCCAACAGCATCGACCCCTCGGTCATGAGCTCTTCGACCAGCCGTTCCGGCAGGTTGTCCACCAGGCGGTGGGCGATGTCGCTCAGGATGTTCTCCCGGGCCCGGACGGGGTAGTAGGTGATGTTGACCGGCACGATGCTCGTCTGGCAGTTCAGGGCGGGCTCAAGCGCGTCCAGCTGAAACAGGCGCCGGATGCGCTCGGTCTCGGACGGATCCGATGTCGACAGGCGCCGCAGCCGTTCGCGGTAAAATTCCGTCCGCAGCGCCAGGGTGGCCGCACCCGTGTGCGGCGGCTGCTTCCCGGCGGCCCACGAGATCATGAAGCGCCCTTTTTCGACGATCTTCATGTTCTTCACCATGCCGCCCTCCGGGAAGATGATCCAGCTGGCCTCGCCGGTGAGGAGAGTTTTCACGATCAGCCGGTCGCGGTCCGGGTTCCGGGTCGACACCACGCCCACCGCGTCGAGAAAGGCGTCCAGAGTGCCCTGGAATAATTCCGCGTCGGCCAGGGACCAGACCGTCTGCCCGGTGGCTCGGTTGATGAGGTAGGGCATCAGGACGGTTTCGAGGCGGGTGAAGTGGTTGATGACGAATACGATCGGCCCGCCGGGGATGTTGTCCTGCCCGTGCAGTTGGATGCGGGCTTTCGACAGGTTGGACAGGGTCTTGATGGCAAGACCGGTCGTGCGATAAGCGAATCGGTTCATGGACGGTCTGCTGGCAAAAGGTTTTGAAACAGTTTCTATAATCATTATAGATGAAAAACCGTTCATACTCAACCGATGATCGACCCCGGCGCCGGGGTCGACCCCTCTCACGCGAGGCGGCGGGCGGCGGTGCGCATGTTGACACCACCCGCAAATGAAGTTAAATTGGCTGGAAATTTCGTGCGTTACCCGGGAGGTACGAGGTGTATTCGAAAATTCTGATCCTGCGCTTCTCGCAGGAGGTTGCCCACACGCCGGTCGTCTGCCGCTTGACCCGGGACTTCGACTTGGTTTTCAACATCCTGAACGCAACAATCCTGCCGCGCCAGGAAGGCGTGATGGTGCTGGAGCTGTCGGGCTCCAAGAAGAACTTTCGCGACGGCGTCAAATTTCTGAAGGACCAGGGCATCAAGGTCCAGAATGCCTCCCAGGAAGTCAAGCGCATCCAGGCCAAGTGCACCCACTGCGGCGCCTGCACGGCAGTGTGCCCGACCGGAGCGCTGTCGATCCAGCGCCCGGAAATGGAAGTGGTCTTCGACCAGAAAAAATGCAGCGTCTGCGAGCTGTGCGTGCCCGCCTGCCCGCCCCGGGCGATGGAAGCCCGGCCGATCCAGAACTCCTATTTTGAATGAGCCGCACGATTGCTGTTGCCATCAGCGGCGGCATCGACTCCATGGTCGCCGCCCATATCCTGAAGGAGCAGGGCCACGCGGTCTTTGCCGTCCACTTCGTCACCGGTTTCGAAAAAGCGCCTGACGCTTCCCCGCCGGAGCCGGGCTCGACGCCGCGGGACATCCACGCCGTGGGCAGGCAGCTGGGCATCCCGGTGCAGATGGTCGACCTGCGGCAGGAATTCCAGCGCGATGTGGTGGACTATTTCAGTGCCAGCTATTTCTCAGGCGAAACGCCGAACCCCTGCATCGTCTGCAACCCCCGCATCAAATTCGGGGCGCTGCTGCGGTTCGCCCAAGCCGCCGGCGCCGCGGCCCTGGCCACCGGGCATTATGCCCGCGCGGTTGAAGACCCTTCCGGTCGATTCCGCCTGTACAAGGGGGCCGACCCGCAAAAGGACCAATCCTACTTCCTGGCCCGCTTGGCCCAGGACCAGCTCTCCCGGGCCGTTTTCCCCCTGGGCGGCTTGACGAAAGCACACGTCCGGGAGATCGCGGCCTGCCGCGGGCTCACGCCCGCCGCCGCGGAGGAAAGCCAGGACGTGTGTTTCATTCGGGAGGGCTCTTATAAAGACTTCATCGCCGGGCGGGGAAAGCAGTTCTTTGAGCCCGGCCTGATCGAGGACATTGCCGGAAACGTCATCGGCGAGCACCCGGGGCTGCACGCGTTTACGATCGGCCAGCGTCGCGGCATCAACTGCCCGGCGGCCGAACCCTACTATGTTGTGCGCCGGGACACTAAACGAAACCGCCTGGTGGTCGGCGGCAAGAAGGACCTGCTCGCGGCGGAGTGCCGGGCAGCGCGAATCAACTGGATCGCACCGCCGCCCCGGGGTCCCATCCGGGTTCACACGCGGCTGCGCTACCGCACCCGGGAGGTCCCGTCGACCCTCACGCCCGCTAACGAGCAGGCCGCGGTCGTCACCTTCGACACGCCCCAGGCCGCCGTGACCCCCGGCCAGGCGGCGGTATTCTATGACGGCGAGGAAGTGCTGGGGGGAGGATTTATCGCGCAGACATGAAGAAATACAAAATCATCACTCTCGGCTGCAAGGTCAACCAGGCCGAGTCCGAAGCCATGGGCGAGACGCTCGCGACCCCTGACTGGCAGCCCGCCGAAGCCTCGGAAGCAGCCGAGCTGTGCATCATCAACACCTGCGCAGTCACGCAGAAAGCCGCCATGCAGTCGCGGCAGGCCGTGCGCCAGGCAATCCATGCCAACCCCCGGGCTTGGGTGGTGGTGACCGGCTGCTATGCCCAGACCGAGCCTCAGGCGCTGGCGAAAATTGAGGGACTCGACTACATCGTCGACCAGGCCGGCAAGCAAAGACTGGCCGAGATGATCGGCAGG